>Ga0315279_10000446_pt1 | contig 82736 bp, 75 predicted proteins | sample YL17G06_20_MG_FD_203694 | JGI IMG/M metagenome (GOLD analysis project Ga0315279, IMG submission 203694) | Sediment microbial communities from Yellowstone Lake, YNP, Wyoming, USA - YL17G06_20 | ecosystem: Environmental > Aquatic > Freshwater > Lake > Sediment | place: USA: Wyoming | collected...
GTTCGATTTTGATGCTGCTTGCCATCCTGTGGCTGGGCATTTATCAGGGCACGTTCTCGGTGCCGGAACTGATCGCCAAGGGCGGTATCCCGGCGAATATCCAACTCTGGCTGTTCCTGGCCTTCGCTGCCGCTTTTGCGATCAAGGTTCCGATGTGGCCGATGCATTCCTGGCTGCCGGATGCGCACGTCGAAGCCCCCACGGCTGGCTCGGTCATCCTGGCGGGCGTTCTGCTAAAGATGGGCACCTACGGCTTCCTGCGCTTCAACTTGGCACTGTTCCCGCAGGCGGCGGTCAAGGCTGCGCCGTGGATGGCGCTGCTGGCAGTTATCGGCATTCTCTACGGCGCGGCGGTCTCCTACGCCCAGAAGGATGTTAAGAAACTGGTCGCCTACTCCTCGGTCAGTCACCTGGGCTTCGTGATGTTGGGTCTCTTCGCCCTCAACCCGCAGGGCATCGAAGGCGGCATCCTGCAGATGGTCAACCACGGCCTGAGCACGGGCGCGTTGTTCCTTCTGGTCGGCATGATCTACGAACGCCGCCACACGCGTGACATGGATGCTTTCGGCGGTCTGTGGAAGGTGATGCCCGTCTACGGCGCGTTGACCCTGATCGTGGCCCTCTCCTCGATGGGCCTGCCTGGCCTGAATGGGTTCGTCGGCGAGTTCACCATTTTGCTGGGCGCGTTCGGGTCGCAGGCCATCGGCTCGCCCTGGTTCGCAGGCTTGGCCGCGGTGGGTGTCATCCTGACTGCCATCTACATCCTCTTCATGTTTCAGAAAATGTTCCTCGGCCCGCTGGATAAGGATGAGAACAAAAAGCTGAAGGACTTGAACTGGCGCGAGATCGTCACGCTGGTTCCGATCCTGGTCCTCATCTTCTGGATCGGCCTGTATCCCAAGCCGTTCTTCGACCTGATGGCCCCGGCTGTGGAGAAACTGTTGATGGTGTTGCACTAGCAAGTGTCGTTGCGAGGAGGGCGTACTCTACCCGACGACACTTGCACCTGCTGCAAGTGCAGGTGAGCAACCCCCCGCCTTTGCGAAGAGATTGCTTCGCCGCCAAAAAAAGCGGCTCGCAATGACACATAGGAAGAGATTATGACGCAAACCGATCTCTACACAATTCTCCCGAATATCATCCTCGTGGTCTGGGCCTGCGTTCTCCTGCTGGTGGACCTGTTCATCCCCAAGGAGCGTAAGGGCATCACTGCCCTGCTGGCCGCGGTCGGCCTGGCGCTGACGTTAGGTGTCAGCCTCTCCCAGACCGGCCAATCCCTGACTGCCTTCAACGGCATGATCGTACTGGATGGCTTTTCCAGCTTTATGAGCGTTCTGTTCTTGGCGAGCGGATTGTTGGGCATCGCCCTGGCCTATGACTATCTCAAGCGCATGGGCATCGAGCGCGGCGAGTATTACGTGCTGATGCTCTTCAGCCTTTCCGGCATGATGCTGATGGCCCAGGCGGCTGACCTGATCGTCATCTTCCTGGCGCTGGAACTGCTTTCAATCCCCCTGTATGTGCTGGCAGCCTTTGCCCGTCCGCGTGCCGACTCGGAGGAGGCCGGCCTCAAGTACTTCCTGCTGGGCGCATTTGCTACCGGCTTCGTGGTTTATGGCATTGCCCTGGTCTTTGGAGCGACCGGCAGCACCTCGCTGGGTACGATCAGCAGCATGGCCGCGTTGCAAGCGTCGGGCAGCATCGTATCCAGCCTACCGCTGCTGCTGATCGGCGCGGGGCTGATCCTGGTCGGCTTGGGGTTCAAGGTCGCGGCTGTCCCGTTCCACATGTGGATGCCGGACGTGTACCAGGGCGCGCCCTCCTCGGTTACCGGCTTCATGGCCGTCGGGGCCAAGGCGGCGGGATTTGCTGCCCTGCTGAGGGTCTTCGTGACCGCCTTCACGTCCCTCGATGCGAAGCTGGTGCCGGTGCTATGGGGCCTGGCTGCGCTGACCATGTTCGCCGGGAACCTAATCGCCATTGCCCAGACCAATATTAAACGGATGCTGGCCTACTCGTCCATCGCCCACGCCGGGTACATCCTGATGGCGCTCGTGGCCTACGGCAATCCGGCCGTCTCTGCTGACGCGGTCTCTTCGGCGCTGTTCTACCTGGTAACCTACGCCATCACCTCCTTCGGGGCCTGGTCGGTGGTCATTGCGCTGGAAAAATCTAATGCCAAGGGACTGGAGATCAGCGATTACGCCGGTCTCGGACGGCGCAAACCGGCCCTGGCGGCGGCCATGACCATCTTCATGCTCTCGCTGACCGGCATACCGCCCACTCTGGGGCTGGTGGGCAAGTTCTACCTGTTCCGCACAGTGATCGAAGGAGGATACATCGGCTTGGCGATCATCGGTGTGCTGACCTCGCTCATCTCCGCCTACTACTACTTGCGCGTGGTGGTCGTCATGTACATGCACGCAGGCGAAGCCCAAGCCGAATCTGAGTCCTGGCTCAACCTGACCACCGCAGTCACGGCGGTTGCCACGGTGGTGCTCAGTTTCCTGCCGGCGGCGTTGTTCGCGCTGACGAGCAGGGCGGTGGTGAAGTTGTTCTAGCGCGGGTTGGGATTCGTGGGTTGAGAATAGCAGCCTCCTGCCGAGTAATTTAGCGGGAGGCCTTTCGTATTGTGCCCAAGCTGTAGTCGTTACATTTTATCTACGCTGCGGTGGATGCCGGGTGCGGCCAGGGTGGTTACATTTGGCGGTGCACCTGCTACCGTACCAGAAGGGTTAATCCATGCCATCCAGCGTCGGGTTGAGGAGGTCAACGCGGCGGGCGGTGAACTGTTCGATGGATTAAAATCAGAGGATGTGGTATATATTCAATATGGGCCCTTTGCCGGCTACGAGGCGATCTTCGATGCACATCTGCCCGGCAGCCAGCGGGTGAGGGTGCTGTTGAAGTTGCTCCAGAAACGGCAAATACCAGTGGATTTACTGGCCGGACAAATCCGGCGCAAAAATCGCCGCCAGGCACCAGTTCAGCAAGATTGGTGTTTGGAGGTCGCGGTAAATGTGTTGTGGAGTTGACGTTCGATAATGGTTGCGCAATCGGCAACCATAACGGAATGTCGGAATGATGGAGCGCTGTAAATAATGAAAAAGGCTCTTATCACCGGTATCACCGGTCAAGATGGGTCATATCTGGCCGAATTGCTACTTTCGAAGGATTACGAAGTACACGGCGTGATCCGGCGCGCCAGCACGTTCAACACGGCGCGGATTGAGCACATTTATAAAGACCCACATAACGGGGCGCGCCTATTTTTGCATTATGGGGATGTGACCGACACGGGCAGCCTGGTGGACTTGATCTATAACCTGCGTCCAGAGGAGGTCTATCACCTGGCGGCGCAGTCGCACGTGCGGGTCAGCTTCGACCTGCCCGCGTACACTGGCGAGGTGACTGCCCTGGGCACGACGCGCATCCTGGAAGCGATCCGCAAGAGTGGCATCCAGGCGCGTTTTTACCAGGCATCATCGTCCGAGATGTTCGGCAGCGCCAGGCCGCCGCAGAACGAGAACACGCCCTTCGAGCCGCAAAGTCCCTACGCTGCCGCCAAGGTGTACGCTTACTGGATGACACGCGATTACCGCCAGGGTTATCAGATGTTTGCGACCAATGGCATCCTGTTCAACCATGAATCGCCCCGCCGGGGCGAGACTTTCGTGACGCGCAAGGTCACGCGGGCGGTGGCGGCAATCCTCGCCGGGAAGCAGAAGGAGTTGTACCTGGGCAACCTGGAGGCGCGGCGGGACTGGGGTTATGCCCCGGACTACGTCGCGGCCATGTGGAAGATGCTTCAGGCTGACGAGTCGGACGATTTCGTGGTTGGCACGGGTGAGGCGCACTCGGTGCGGGAATTCCTGGATGAGGCCTTTGGTTACGTCAACCTGGACTGGCACGATTATGTCAAGATTGACCCGCGTTACTTCCGCCCCAACGAGGTGGACTACCTGCAGGGCGATCCCGGCAAGGCGCGGCGGTTGATCGGCTGGGAGCCGCGCGTGCTGTTCAAGGATCTGGTACGCATCATGGTGGATGCCGACATGGAGTTCATCGGGCTGCAATCAAAAGGCGAGGGGCGTAAGATCCTGGAGAAGCACCACGGCAAGTGGCACCGCTGGGAGGGGCAGGTGGTGAGCATGGGGTGATGAAAGGCTGATGTTGTTGGTTGAGATCATCCGCCAGCGATTAATCGAGAAAAGACGGATGGAATTGATAACCGAAGTCGCAAAGGCGCGCCAGGCATATCAAACCGGTATTGGCATCGGCGATAAAACTATGCTCGCGTAATGTAAACTGCCCCTCTGATAATGAGGTACGACAAAAAGCACTTCATGGGATGATCCCTGAAGTGCTTTCTTTATTCAAAGTTGCACAATCAAACGCGTGCAGAAGTTCATCTGACTCCTGCGCTTTAGTTTTACGCGCTGCGATATAGATGATCGCGGGTTACCTAAATATCGCTTTCTCTACCGTACATTCAAGAAATGGGACGCGGACACCTACACTTGCGCCAGGTGCAAGTGTAAACGCGGATGTACGCTGATTTTTCCGCGTTTTTCGCGCTCGCCTGCACTCGTTCTTTGAGTGTCCGCGTCCTATACGAATCTTGTACGGTAGAGAAATACCGCTTAGCTTTTCTTTTGTCGAAGAGCCAAAACAATCCCCACAACAGCCACCACCAGACCAACACCTACCCCTACTAGCTGCTTCAATCCGATTCCAGCCGGCCCCGAGCCAAGTCCGATGTAGTCTGCCAGTAGTGAGACTGCCAGCACGAGTACGCCGATAGCGACTAAGGCGATTCCAATGGTTTTAGTTGACATGTTTGCTTCCTTCTGGATAAGGTGGATTTTTCTTGTGCTATTATACAGCAATATACATGAGGTCGAGAATGTTCGGGGGAGTTTTAATTTGAGTGCTCTTGCGGTATACTCTACTCGACCACGACCAAGGACAGGAAACGAATGAAACAAGTACTCCAAAATTTGAAAACTGGCAAGACCACCGTCGAAGAAATCTCAATTCCGGCGCCACGTCATGGCATGGCGCTGGTAAAGACTGCCGCCTCGCTAGTCTCGACCGGGACGGAACGCATGGTGGTGGAATTTGCCGAGAAATCGCTGGTCGGCAAAGCCCGCTCCCGCCCGGACCTTGTCAAGCAGGTGCTCGACAAAGCCCGCCGCGAAGGCCTGCTCATCACCGTCGCAGCCGCCTTCAACCGCCTCGACCAGCCGATGGCGCTGGGTTATTCCTCGGCGGGCACGATCGTCGCGCTGGGCAAGGGGCTCACCGGTTTCAAGGTCGGCCAGCGCGTCGCCTGTGCGGGCGGCGGTTACGCCGTCCATGCTGAGTATGCCCTCGTGCCGCACAACCTACTCGCCTCCCTTCCCGACAGCGTTGATTTCGAGTCCGCTGCTTTCACCACCCTCGGCGCCATCGCCCTGCACGGTTTTCGTTTGGCGGAGCCGCAGGTTGGCGAGTGCGTGACGGTGATCGGTTTGGGTCTTTTGGGGTTATTGACGCTGCAGATCGCCGACGCGGCTGGGTGCCGTGTCCTGGGCATTGACATCAACCCCGCGCGTGTCACACTTGCGACCCTTTTCGGTCCTGAGGCTTGCTTGCGCGATCAGGCTGTGGATTCCGCCCAGGCCTTTACTGCCAATCGCGGCGCGGACGTGGTGCTCATCTGCGCCGACACCTCCTCCGCTGACCCGGTGGAGCTGGCCGGGGTCATCGCACGTGACCGGGCGCGCGTAGTAGCGACCGGCGCGGTGGGGCTGACCATTCCCCGCAAAATCTATTACGAAAAAGAACTCTCCTTTGTCAACTCGCGCTCCTATGGTCCTGGCCGCTATGACAGTGCTTACGAGGAAGGCGGCCAGGATTACCCTCTCGGCTACGTGCGCTGGACGGAAGGACGCAACCTGGAAGCGGTGGTGGGGCTGTTGGAAAGTGGAAAGTTGAAAGTTGAAAGTTTAATCACCCATCGCTTCCCCATCGAGAAAGCGGATGAAGCATACGAAGTGATCACTGGTAAGAAGAAAGAGGCATTTCTCGGAGTTTTGCTTACCTATCCTCAGGAAATATCAAGTGCTCCAGTATCACGTGTCACGTTTCCGGCACTTCGTGGCACAGGGCAACGTGTAACTGTAAAACTTGGTATGCTTGGAGCAGGTCTCTTCGCCAACGCTACCTTGCTCCCCACCCTGAGGAAAGTGGATGGCGTCGAACTGGTCGGAATCGCTTCAGCAGGTGGATTGCACGCCCAGCACTCGGCGCGGAAATTCGGCTTTGCCTACGCCACCTCCAGCGACGATGAAATCATCAACGACCCGAATATCAACACGGTTGCCATCCTCACCCGCCACGACACCCACGCTGAGTTAGTAGTCAAAACCTTGCAGGCCGGGAAGCATGTGTTTGTAGAGAAACCACTGGCCATTTCAAGTGATCAGTTATCAGTTATCAGTGATCAGTTACTGATTACCGATAACTGTTTACTGATGACTGGTTTTAATCGCCGCTTTGCCCCTCTCGCCCAACTCCTCCACTCTTCGCTCTTCACTCGTCACGAGCCACTCTACATGCACTATCGTATCAACGCTGGCTACATTCCCCTTAACCACTGGACTCACGACCCAGGTCAGGGTGGCGGTCGGGTAATAGGTGAAGGCTGTCACTTCGTGGATTTCATCACCTTTTTAGTGGGGCAGGTGCCACTGAGTGTAAGCGCCCACGCCTTGCCTGATAATGGCAAATACCGCGTGGATAATGTTTCGATGACCTTCACTTTCCCAGACGGCTCGGTTGGTGTGGTGGACTACCTCGCCAACGGCAACCAAGCCTTTCCCAAGGAGCGCGTCGAGATCTTCTGCGGTGGGCGCGTGGCTGTTCTGGACGATTTCCGCTCACTGGAGATGGTGCAGGATGGCAGGCGCAAGGTCGTCAAGTCCGCGCTAAAGCAGGATAAGGGTCACGCTGGCGAGTGGCAGGCCTTTGTCAAAGCCATCCGCGAGGGGGGGCAGCCGCCTATCCCGTATGAGCATTTGATTGGCGTAACGAAGGCCACGTTTGCGGCAGTGGAGTCGCTGCGATCGCAGGGGCCAGTTACTTTGTGATTGACAGGCCCCTGCTTGGTGTATAATTATGGTGCAAATGATTAGTGCAAAAGGACTGTGCCATGCCAGAGATCAGAGAACGACTCAATCTATATCTTACCAAGCCGCTGGCGGATGAACTGCGCCGCGTCATCCCGGCGCGCGAGCGGACGCGTTTCGTGGAGGAAGTGCTGGCGCGCGAATTGCGCCGCCGTAAACTCAAAGCCGCCATCGAGACCTCCTATGGCGCGTGGAAAGATGAAGATCACCCCGACATGCTGACCGGCGAAGATATTGACCGCTGGATCGAAGAACAGCGCAAATTAGGGACACGCGATCTGTCTGAAGAGTGGGGGCGCGGTGAGTGATCATATACTCGACACCAATATACTGATCCGATACTTGCGAAAGATGACAGGGTATCAGGATTTGCTGCGAGCGATAGAGCTGAAAGGGTGGACACACATCTCTGCCATAACGCGACTCGAAATCGTGCGCGGGATGCAGGAACGTGAGCGCCGCGAGACCTTCAACCTGCTCGACTCGCTCGAGACCATCCCGATGAATACTGAGGTCGCGGATCTGGCGGGGGAATTCATCCGCTCGTGGCGCGGACGCGGCATAAACCTCAGCGATGCGGATGCCATTATTGCCGCATCCGCATCGAGCCGGGGACTCACGCTTGTCACCACAAATACAAAACATTTTCCCATGCCGGACCTGGTTATCTTTCAAGCTGACGAAAAAGGCAATATCACGCTGCGTGAATAGTCGAAATGAACCGCATTCTCCTTGCCCTCAAAGCCCTTCGCCAGCTCGGATTCAAGCCTGTGGCGCTCAACGCGCTATACCGGCTTGGTTTGGCGACGGGACATTACAGGAGAGTAGAGAATAGAGGGTCGAGAATAGAGAATCGTGATTCGAGGGTCAAAATTCATGGTTTGTTCAACCTTCCGAGTCGAGATGAAATTCTAGGGATTCTAGGAAAAGACGGCAGGGAAAAACTGTTGGCAGAAGCCGACGAGATTGTTGCTGGCAAGGTTTGTCTTTTCGGTAGCGAACCTGTTGACTTGAAACTCACTTTCAATGCCCCGCTTGTTCATTGGACTGATTACGAAACCTCCAAAGCCGAACTCTCTCCTCCCGACTTGCCGCTTGCCAACCTTCAACCTTCAACCTTCGACTTGAAACTGGTTTGGGAACCTGCCCGCTTCGGCTGGGCCTTCACGCTTGGCCGCGCTTACCACGTCAGCGGCGACGAAAAGTATGTCGAGGCTTTTTGGCATTACGCGGAAACCTTCTTGGATGCCAATCCACCTTACCTTGGGCCAAATTGGATGTCGGGACAAGAAGTCGCGTTGCGGCTGATGGCCCTCGTCTGGGCAGCGCAAGTTCTGGCCGAGTCGCCTGCCTCCACGCTGGAGCGAAAGGCGCGCTTGGCGCAATCCATTACGCATCACGCGTCACGCATTACGCCGACTCTCGTCTATGCCCGCTCGCAAAACAACAACCATCTGCTCACCGAGGCTGCCGGTCTCTACACCGCTGGGCTGGCGTTGCCGGAGCACCCGCAGTCAGCCAGATGGCGCGACCTCGGCTGGAAGTGGCTCAACCGCGGCTTTCAGGCCCAGATTGACGGCTATGGCGAATACAGTCAACACAGCACCAACTATCATCGCCTGATGTTGCAGGTGGCGTTGTGGGTGAGAGCGTTAACCATGACCCCCAAAAAGCGGGGGCAAGAGGACACGAAGTTATACAAAGGGTTTCCGCGGAAGACGCTTGACCGCCTCACTGCTGCCACGCACTGGCTCTATGCCTTGCTCGATCCGGCCTCTGGCCGCGCTCCAAACCTGGGAGCAAATGACGGGGCCTACATCTTCCTATTGACAATTTGCCCATTTGCTGATTATCGTCCGGTGATGCAGGCCGCCGCGCAGGCATTTCTGGATTATCAACTACCGCGCGGCGTCTGGGACGAGATGTCGCTCTGGTTCGGCATTCCACTGGAAAGCAAGAATTACCTCCGCACGGAGCGTTACCTCGGCGATCACCTGTATGCCAAGAACTCCTGGGCTTACCTACGGACAGCGCAATTCACCTCCCGCCCATCCCACGCTGACCAGTTGCATCTTGATCTCTGGTGGCGCGGCCTGAACGTTGCCCAGGATGCAGGCACTTATCTGTATAACGCCCCCGCTCCGTGGGACAATAGCCTGACCACTGCGCGGGTGCATAACACGGTGACGGTCAATGGCCGCGACCAGATGACCCGCGCCGGCCGTTTTCTCTACCTTGACTGGGTGAACGCTTACCGTCAGGATTCTATCTCTGCGGATGAGCACATTCTTCAGCGCGTCTCTGCCCGTCATCATGGTTACCGGCGGCTGGGTGTGCGTCACGAGCGGGTGATCACGGTCTACACCGATGAGCGGTGGCAGGTGGAGGATGAGATGCTGATCCTGCGACGCTTGCGGAAGCCGTTGACGTTTCGCCTGCAATGGTTGTTATCGGATTGGGAGTGGAAAATCGAGATTCGAGAACCGGTATTCGAGATTCGTTTGAAGTCGCCGCTCGGTTGGGTAACTTTGAGAGTGACACCATTCTCGACTCTCGACTCTCGAATCTCGCTTGTCCGCGCTGGCAAATTGATTTATGGTGAAGGCTCAGCTTCACCGGTCATGGGTTGGGTCTCGCCAACGTATGGTGTTAGAATTCCTATGCTCTCTTTCGCGGTCGAGGCGGCTTCAGTCGAAACGGTAAAATTCACTAGCGAATTCACCTTTCCCACAGCTCATTGATTGCTGGTAACTGATCACTGATCCTTATGCACATCCTCCTCATCCACCAGGCCTTTGCAGCCCTCGACGAACCCGGCGGGACGCGTCACTACGAACTGGCGCGTTGCCTGGCCCAACGCGGGCACCGGGTGACGATCATCGCCAGCCCGGTGAGCTATCTGACGGGCGCCCCCCCCCAGCCCCCCCCATTTTCGGAGAAAATGGGGGGGGAGCAGGGGGGGGTGACAATCCTGCGCACCGCGACATACCACGCCTTGCACAGATCCTTTGTCCATCGCGTTTTCGTGTTCTTCAGCTTTATGCTCTCTTCGTTTGTCGTTGGGCTGAGGGTGAGGAAGGTAGACCTGGTCTGGGGCACCTCGCCGCCGATTTTCCAGGGCTGGACGGCCTGGGTTCTGGCGCGGCTCAAGCGCGTCCCGTTCCTGTTCGAGGTGCGTGACCTGTGGCCGGCCTTTGCCATCGCTGTCGGCGTGTTGCGTAACCGGACCCTGATCCGGCTTTCCGAATGGCTGGAACGATTCCTATACCGTCACGCCGACCGGGTGATAGTCAACAGCCCGGGGTTCATCGCCCATGTGACGGGCGTCGCCCTGCGCGAAGGGCACAGCTTGCAGTCGAAGGGTCGCGAAGCACACCGCGTGGAACTCATCCCGAACGGCGCGGAGCCGGGGATGTTCGATCCCGCCGATAACGGGGAGGCGTTCCGGGCGTCGTATCGTCTCGAAAATAAATTTGTAGTACTGTACGCCGGAGCGCATGGCATATCCAACGATTTAGGCGTGGTTTTGGAGGCGGCAAAAATTTTGCAAGATGTGACAGTCACTTCAAAAGTGACTATCACATCAGGGATACACATCGTACTGCTCGGCGACGGCAAGGAGAAGCCCGTTTTACAGCATCAGGCTGCGGCGATGGGGTTGACCAATGTGCTGTTCCTGCCGCCCGTGCCCAAGAACGAAATGCCCGCCGCGCTCGCAGGTGCGGATGCCTGTATTGCCATCCTGAAGCCGTTGGACGAATACAAGACCACTTACCCGAACAAGGTTTTCGATTACATGGCGGCAGGGCGACCGGTAGTTTTGGCGATTGACGGCGTCACCCGCGAGATGGTCGAGGCGGCGGAGTGCGGGATTTTTGCCCAGCCCGGCGACCCGGCTGCGCTGGCGAATGCCATACGCGCCCTGGCCAGCGACCCGGCGCGCAGTCGCAGGACGGGCTTGAAAGGACGGCGCTACGTGGAGGTGCACTTCAGCCGTTCGATGCTGGCCGAGAAGCTGGCGCATATCCTGGAAGAGATGACGACGTGAAATTTGAGACGCCCATAGAGGAGGTAGTCATGCGATCCTGTTCTAGAATTGTGTTGGTGTTACCCCTGGCCTTCGTACTGGCGGGCTGCTGCAACCTGCCCGTGCCCTCGCCAGCAGTCACACCGGTAGCGGTGATCGAGTCTCCAACGCCGGTAATGCCTCTCGATATGCTTGCCACGGAGCAACCGACGCTTGCGCCGACAGCTTCTGTACCAGCCAACTGGCAGACATATACGGATCTGACTTACGGCTTCACGTTCCGGTATCCCGCGGAAGGGCAAATCGTCAGCCAGCAGGATCATTCGGCGCGGATTTCGCTCCCTGTCACCCAGGGCACTAACCTTGTCGAGAAGTTCATTGACGGTGCGGTGATAGAGAATGCCGATCCTTGTGTGAGCCAGAATCCTGGGGTAAATCAATCTCAACTGCTGATGGTAAATGGTATTCCATTTTTGGAGGAGAGTGGCGCGGATGTAGGGGCTGGACAGTTTTACGAATGGGTGGCCTATTCGACGTCAAGAAACAACGTTTGCGTCAGCCTCTCTTTCGTCCTTCGCTCCACCAACCCGGGCAACTACGCAACCCCGCCTCCGCTGTTCGACAAGGCGGCTGAATCGGACATATTCGCCTCCATCCTGGCGACGTTTGCCTGGCTGAATCCGTAGACCGCTCAGGCCGCGCGGCGCGACTGGGAACTTGTAGAGGCCGGAACAAATGGTCGGAGTTTGCACCTAATGGAAAGGTCGGGTTATTACACCCCTATCCAGTTAACGTCGGATAGGCTCATCTTCACCCGCACCCGGCGGCAGCGGCACGACGCGGCCATCGCGTTATCCCTGTTTGGATTGGTAGCGCTGGTCGTGGCGGCCTTTTCGTTCGTCAGGCCGGTCAGGGATATCATTGGCTTCATTTTCTTCTTGCTGGCCGGAACAGGCCTGCTCGTCGCGGCTCTGCTTTCCCAAACTTACTGGACGGAGATCGAGTTCAACGCACAAGAGCAGCACGTCGTCAAGCAGCGGCACGCATTTGGAAAGGTATGGGTTGTTGACACGCTCCCTTACAGCCGGTTTATAAGCATCCGCGTGGTCAAATCCCTTGGCGAGTACGATTTAGCCCACCTCAAACTGATCCTCCCATCCGGCCGTGTGTGGGCCACCTTGCCGGGTTACTTTGTCGAGAACCAGGCCCAGGCCGTGCGGCGCAGAATACAAGAGCATATGCAATCCAGTCCACGCCCAGAAGAGCTTAGATGAATTATGACTTTGACCAGGTGATCGAACGCCGCGGCACCAATTCTGACAAATGGGAGACCTACTCCGCTGATGTTCTGCCGCTGTGGGTGGCGGACATGGACTTTCCCGCTCCGGAACCGATCCTTGCGGATCTGCGCGCCCGGGTGGCGCACGGGATATTCGGCTACGAGGCTCCGCCCAAGAAACTGCTGGAGGTGGTTGCCCGGCGCATGGAGAGGCTCTACGGCTGGCATGTGACGCCGGATATGGTTATTCTCACGCCTGGCGTTATCAGCGGGGTTAACCTAGCGGCGCGTGTGACATGCCAGCCGGGTGACGGCATCTTGATCCAAACTCCGGTCTATCCGCCCTTTCTGAGTGTGCACGAGAAAGTAGGACTTGTGCGCCAGTTGGCGCTGCTCGCTCAATACCCCGCAAGGGGCGCGCAGGTGGATAATGAGCATACGCTGCATTATGAGGTAGATTTCGACTCCTTCGAAGCCGCGCTGAATTCCGACGGGGCGCGCACACGCCTGTTCCTGCTCTGCCAGCCGCACAACCCGACCGGGCAGGTTTACAGCCGCGAACAGTTGACCCGCATAGCGGAAATCTGCCTGCGAAATGCCGTCTTCATCTGCTCGGACGAGATCCACAGCGAGCTGCTGTTGGATGATGCGCAGCATATTCCCCTCGCCACACTCGGAGCGGAGGTTGCCACGCGGACGATTACCCTGGTCGCGCCCAGCAAGACTTTCAACGTGCCTGGCTTATATTGCGGATGCGCCATTATTCCAAACGATGAACTGCGCCAGCGCTTCAAGAAAGAAGTCGAGCGCCTGACGCTGCACGTCAGCAGCCTGGGAATGGTCGCCGCGCAGGCCGCCTTTTCCGGTGAATGTGATGAGTGGCTGGGTGAATTGCGCCGCTACCTGACAGCCAACCGCGACGCGCTGGTGGATTTCGTCGCGATGAACCTGACCGGCGTTCGCACCACCCTGCCGGAGGCCTCCTACCTGGCCTGGCTGGACTGCAACGACTTGTTGAGAGATGGGCAGATCAGTGGGTCGCCTTACGAGTTCTTCTTGAATAAAGCGAAAGTGGCTTTGAACGACGGCGCGACCTTTGGCCCTGGCGGCGAGGGCTTCGTGCGGCTGAACTTCGGCTGTCCGCGCGCCACGTTGATGCAGGCGCTAGAGCGGATGAAGGCGGCATTGGACGCTGTACAGTAGTTTTTCCCCCGTTTCTACTGTCCATCGAAAACTGAACACTGGATACTGTTCTAACCCATCCTCCCCGTCAGATACGCCTCGGTCAGTTCCTCTTTCGGTCGGGTGAACATACGGTCGGTGGGAGAGAACTCGACCAGTTCGCCCAGCCAGAACAAGCCGGTATAATCCGAGACACGTGCGGCCTGCTGCATGTTGTGCGTGACGATGACGATGGTGTAGTTCTGCTTGAGTTCGCTGATTAGTTCTTCGATGTGCAGGGTGGCGATGGGATCGAGCGCCGAGGTGGATTCATCGAAAAGGATCACCTCCGGCTGGACGGCCAGGACGCGGGCGATGCACATCCGCTGCTGCTGGCCGAGCGAGAAGCCAAGAGCATTCTGCTTCAACTGGTCTTTGACTTCGTCCCACAAAGCTGCGTCGCGCAGGCTTTTCTCTACGATTTCGTCCAATTGGGATTTGCTTTGTACCATGCCCAGCACGCGCGGACCAAAGGCCACGTTGTCGTACACCGACTGCGGGAAAGGATTTGGCTTCTGGAAAACCATCCCCACCCGCTGGCGCAGCGTGACCACGTCTACGCCTTCGGCGTTGATATCCTGTCCGTCGAGCAGGATCTGCCCCTCGGCGCGGGCACCGGGGATGGTATCGTTCATCCGGTTCAGGCAGCGCAAGAAAGTGGACTTGCCGCAGCCCGAAGGGCCGATCAGCGCCGTGACCATGCGCGGCAGGACCTCCATGCTGATCTTGCTCAAGGCCAGTTTCGCCCCGTAATAGAAGTTCAATTCTCGAATAATGAAGATGGGGTTCTCAGAGTCCACGCGTTCAATTTTACCGCATCCGTGTCATTGCCGAGTAGGCCTTCGGCGAGCTGTTCTTTCCTGGAAGGACACCGGGACGGTGTTACGAAGTAATCTCCCGTGTGCCAGGGGATTGCTTCGTCGCGAAGGCTTGTCCTGAGCGTAGCGAAGGAACGCTCCTCGCAATGACACATAAATATGCTTTATAATTCAAGCGATGAAGCGCTTTGTCTTTTTCATCCTTCTGCTGATTTTCGTCGCCTCCTGTGGGCCATCCCCCGAACAGCCCACTTCCCCAACGCAAACCTCGGCTTACATCGAAAATAAAGGCTCGGATACCATCGTCAACCTGGCGCTGGCCTGGGCGGAACGCTATCAAAGTGAGCACCCGGATGCTCGTATTTCGGTGACCGGTGGCGGGTCCGGGACGGGCATCGCCGCGCTGCTCAACGGGACGGTGGATATCGCCAACGCCTCGCGGCAGATCAAATCCGAAGAAATGCAACAGGCAACGTCCAAGGGGATCAGCCCGGTGGAGTACGCTATTGCACGGGATGCCATCGCCGTGATCGTCAACCCGGAAAACCCGGTGGGCCAGTTGACCCTGCAACAGATTTCTGACATCTACAGTGGCAAGATCAGCAACTGGCAGGAAGTCGACGGCGAAGATAGGCCCATCGTGCGGCTCTCACGCGAGACCAATTCCGGCACGCACGTCTACTTCCTGGAGACGGTGCTGCGCCTGGGCGACAAGGATAACAAGACACTCTTCTCGACCGACACTCTGCTCCTGCCCTCGTCGGAGGGCATCATCAACGAGGTGAGGCAGAACCCGAACGCCATTGGCTACGACGGGCTGGGGTACGTACCGGCTGATCTGAAGATGATCGCCATCGCTCGTCAGCCAGGCGATCCTTACGTATTGCCGTCCATTGCGACCGTCAACGATAACTCTTATCCCATCGCCCGTGACTTGTACATGTACACGGCCGGCGAGCCAAGCGGCGCGGCGGCGGCTTACCTGGATTGGATCATGCACTCCGATGAGGCCCAGGCTATCGTGGTGGAACTGGGCTTCGTGCCGATAAAATAACTTGTAGGGGCTGGTCTCAGACCAGCCCCTGCGCATGAAAAAATTATGGATAAATCCCTCGACTGGCGAGAATACATCATTACCCGGGCGATCAAGGCCTCGGGCTATTCGGCCATTTTCTTTGTCATCCTCATATTTTTCTTCCTGCTGCGCGAAGGCCTTCCGGCGCTGAGCGAAGTCCCGCTCTCCGACCTGTTCAGCCAACGCTGGTACCCCACCGAGAACTATTTCGGTATCCTGCCGCTATTGACCGGCTCGCTCGTCGTGACCCTCGGCGCGATGCTGGTCGCCATCCCATTTGGCATTGGGACGGCGGTCTTTATTGCTGAGATCGCTCCGCGCTGGACGCGCGAGATTCTCAAACCTCTTGTGGAATTGCTGGGCGGATTGCCCTCGGTCGTGCTTGGTTTCCTGGGGATTCTCATCCTCGCCCCGTTCCTGCGGGTCTTTCTGGACCTGCCAACAGGTCTGACGGCCCTGGCCGGATCGCTGCTCCTGGGTGGGATTGCCGTACCGACCATCGTCTCGATTGCCGAGGATGCGCTGGATGCCGTGCCGCAGAGTTACCGCGAGGGGGCGCTGGCGATAGGCGCCACTCGCTGGCAGACCATCTGGCGCGTGACCCTGCCCGCCGCCCGTTCCGGGGTGCTGACGGCGGTCATGCTCGGCCTCGGGCGCGCCATCGGCGAGACGATGGCCGTGATGATGGTCACTGGCAACGCACCCGTGATGGCGACGCGCTGGAATTCGCTCTTCATGCCGGCGCGCACCATGACAGCCACCATCGCCGCCGAGATGGGCGAGGTCGCTAACGCAAGCACACATTATCACGTGTTGTTTTTTATCGGCCTGGTGCTGTTCCTGATCTCGCTGGTCGTCAATGTGATGGCTTCGGCGGTCGTCTTCCGTCAGAAGAAACGCGCGGAACGGGTGTTGTCGTGACCTATCCCCCTACACCCCCTTCCCTAAGGGGTACGGGGGTTAGGTCCAAAGAAAAGGAGCAAAAAATGAAAGCTACCGATATCCTCATGGATGAGCACCGCGTCATCGAGCGTGTGCTGACCGCGCTGGAGAAAGCCGCCGGGCGTCTGGAAAGTGGTCAGACACGCCCTGGCTTCTTCGTAGATGCTGCCGAGTTCATCAAAGGTTTTGCCGACGGCTGCCATCACAAAAAGGAGGAAGGCGTCCTGTTCGTGGCGATGGTAGCGCATGGAGTTCCCGACCGGGGTGGACCGGTGGGTGTCATGTTGGCAGAGCATGAACAAGGGCGTGTTTTCACGCGCGCCATGCACGCGGCCGTTCAAGAATGGGAGGCGGGTGATCCATTGGCGCGCAGCGAGGTCGCCCGTAACGCGCTCGGCTACATTGCCTTATTGCGCCAGCACATCTTCAAGGAAGACAATGTATTGTTCCCTATGGCCAACCGGGTCATTCCTCCTGCCGAGCAGGATCAGGTGACGGAAGATTTCAAGCGCGTGGAACATGAAGAAACCGGTGAGGGTGTACATGAGAAATATCTTGCGTTGGCAGAGAAATTGGAGAAAGAAGCCCATGTATAGACTCTAAAGGTCTCTGAGGCCTTTAGGGTCTATCTTCGACGGTATCTCATGAAGCAAACCATCACCTCCAAACGCATTTTCACCCAACGCCTCGGCTTTTCCCTGCTGACGATGGTGGCCCTGTTCACCGTCATTCCCATCCTGGCGGTATTCGCCTACATCATCGCCTGGGGCGCGCCGGCCATCTCGTGGGAGTTCCTCTCCGGCTTCCCGCGCGAGGGGATGCGCGCCGGGGGCATCTTACCGGCCATCGTTGGGACGTTCTATCTGACACTGGGCACAGCGGTTTTCTCCGTCCCGTTGGGTGTGGCGGCAGCGATCTACCTGGCCGAATACGCCAAAGAGAACACGCTGACGCGGCTGATCCGCATTGCCATCATCAACCTGGCAGGCATCCCCTCGGTGGTCTATGGCCTGTTTGGACTGGGGCTGTTCGTCTTCTTCCTGAAATTCGGCACCAGCCTCTTATCCGCCTCGCTGACGCTTTCGATCATGACCCTGCCGGTCATCATCAGCGCGGCGGAAGAGGCCCTGCGCGCCGTGCCGCAAGCTTTCCGCACGGTCAGTATCTCGCTGGGCGGCACGCGCTGGCAGACCATCCGCCGCATCGTCTTGCCACAGGCCTTGCCTGGCATCATCACGGGCGTCATCCTCGGCCTGGAGCGCGCCGCTGGTGAGACTGCGCCTATCCTTTTCACTGGCGCGGCCTTTTTCCTGCCGCGCTTGCCGCATTCGCCTTTCGATGCTACGATGGCGTTGCCCTACCACCTGTTCGTCATATCCACGCAAGTGCCGGAGATGCCGATCCAAATCCAGTACGGCACGGCGCTGGTGTTGATCGCCTTCGTGCTGGGCATGAACCTGATTGCGACAATGATTCGGTCACGCGCGAGAGCGAAGAGACAATGGTAGAGATGCATCTTACGTTTTACCGAGTAGGCCTTCGGCGCATTACGATTTACGCGAGGCGTAAAACGTAAAACGTGAAACGTAAGGAGTGTTCTTATGACCGTCTTGAATAAAATCGCTTACTATCAGAACCGGCGCGACGAGGTGCCCAATCAGGAACTCGCCAGAGAACTGGTAGAGTCGAAAGACACAGCGGGCATCCGAGAGATTGCCGAGAATCTCTGGAATGAAGACCGCAACGTTGCCAACGATTGCATAAAAGTCCTGTATGAGATCGGCTACCTCGCCCCGGAATTGATCGCGGACTACGTGGGTGATTTCCTGAAGTTCATGCAGAGCCGCAACAACCGTCTGGTCTGGGGCACGATACTGGCCCTGTCCACGATTGCATCACTGAAAGCCGGCGCAATCTTTCCACACGTTGAAGAGATCGAGAAAGTGATGGAAAATGGCTCCGTCATTACCATAGATAACGGCGTCAAAATCCTGGCAATCGTGGCGTCTCAGAATGAGGTCTATCGCACAGAGATCTTCCCCTATCTCCTGAACCATCTCACCACCTGTCGCCCCAAGGATGTACCCCAACACTCCGAAAAAACTCTCGTAGCGGTGAATGCAGCCAACAAAGGCGAGTTCATTGCTGTGTTGGAGAAGCGTATGGAAGATTTGCAGGGCGCTCAAGTGACGAGGGTGAAGAAGGTTATCCGAGAAGCAGAAAAACGTTAGCATGTGACGTTTTACGCAGTACGATTTACGTAAAGCGTGAAACGTAAAACGTTAAGCGCATGAACAAGATAATCATCGAACACCTTAGTTTGCAATATGCCGACGGCACGGAATCGCTCCGTGACATCAGCATGGGTATCCGCGCCAACGCTATCACGGTGCTGTTCGGACCGGCGGGCGGCGGCAAGTCCACGCTGCTGCGCTGCCTGAACCGCTTGAATGATCTGACGGAGGTCAAGGCCGCTTTGGGCCGCATCCTGCTCGACTCCGAAGATATTCTCGCTCCGCAGATGGACGTCATCGCCCTGCGCCGCCGCGTCGGGATGGTCTTCGCCCGTCCCGTCGTCCTGCCGTTGACCCTGCGCGGCAACCTGACTTATGGCCTGGAACTGGCCGGAGAGAAGCGCAAATCCCACCTGGACGAAGCTGTCGAGCGCAGCCTCCGCCAGGCCGCACTGTGGGATGAGGTCAAGGATCGCCTCGACGATCCAGCCATTGCCCTCTCCGGTGGTCAGCAGCAGAGGTTGTGCCTGGCACGTGTCCTGGCCCTCCAACCGGAAGTTATCTTGCTGGATGAGCCTACATCCGGTCTCGATCCCATCTCGACCGGCAAAGTAGAGGCCTCGCTGCAAGAACTCAAAAAGGATTACACCGTCGTGCTAGTGCCGCATTCCATCCAGCAGGCTGGCCGTACTGCCGACTATGCCGGCTTTTTCCTGCAAGGCGAACTGGTGGAATACGCCGAAGGCAAACAAATCTTTACCCATCCGAAGAATAAACGCACAGAAGATTATATTGAGGGAAGATTCGGTTGATTCCCCATAATCAGTGAACCGAAGAAACGAGGTAGCCAATGCTCCGAAAAACCTTTGAAAATGATATTCAGCAGCTCAAAGAAGGACTCCTTCTGATGGGCAGCATGGTCGAGCAGCAGATGCTGGATGCGGTGGAAGCGTTGAAGAAGCGTGACCTGGAGGCGGCGCGCCGTATTTATGCGACCGATGCCAAAATCAACGAAAAGCGCTTCGCCATCGAGAACCAGGTCATGATCCTGATCGCCACGCAGCAGCCGATGGCGCACGACCTGCGTTTGTTGGCTTCCATCCTCGAGGTGAGCGCTGAACTGGAACGCATGGGTGATTATGCCAAGGGCATGGCTACGATCAACGTACGCATGGGCGATGAACCGCTGCTCAAGCCGCTGATTGATTTGCCGCGCATGGCCCAGATTGCCTCCAGTATGCTTCACCGGGCGCTGACGGCTTTCGTCGATGAGGATGCTGAAACCGCAAAAGCCATCCCAAGCGAAGATGACGAGGTTGACGCGCTCTACGACCAGGTTTACCGCGAGCTGATGACCTTCGTCATGAAAGACCCGAAGACGATTGACCGCGCCAACTACCTGCTCTGGGCCGCACACAACCTGGAGCGGATGGCCGACCGCGTCACCAATATCTGCGAGCGCACCATTTTTATTGTAACTGGCGAGATCAAGGAGATTGATAGCGGCGATGATGAGATGATGGGGAAATAAAAACTGCTCTCTACAACAACCTGTCTCCCACCTGGACCGCATCCTGCCGGTAATGGCAGCCGCGGCTTTGGCGGTTATGCTGTGCGGCCTGGGCCACGATCAAAGCCACTTCGACGGCGTTGCGCAGGCCGATCAGACCGTCGCTCAGTTTTGTCGTCCGGTAGAAGGTTTCGATCTCGTTTTGCAAGTGCCGCAGTTCGCGGATGGCACGCGAGAGACGGTCGCCGCTGCGCACCAGGCCAACGTAATGCCACATGATGTTTTGGATCGTCTGCATATCGCCTTGGATGAGCGCCGGGTCGGAGTCGGCGGTCAGACCGCTCTCGTCCCATGGAGGTACCTCCTCGCGGCTGGGACCAGCCCCCGCCGTTCCTCGGTCGAGTGTTTTTGTAACATATTGTGCAGTTCGGCGACCCCATACCAGCCCTTCAAGCAAGGATGTGGAAGCCAGCCGATTGGCTCCGTGCAGGCCCGTACAACTGACCTCGCCGACAGCATACAGATTCCCGATGCTGGTGCGTCCCCATTCGTCTACGGCTACGCCGCCGCAAAAATAATGCGCGGCCGGGACGACCGGGACCGGTTCCTGGGTGATGTCAATGCCCACCTTCTGGCAGGTGGCGTAGATGTTCGGGAAGCGGGCGCGGATCCTCTCTGCGGGCTGGTGCGAAGCAATATCCAAAAGGACGTGGGAGTAGCCATGCAACTCCATCTGATGATGGATGGCGCGTGAGACCACGTCGCGCGGCGCCAGGTCTTTCCATTCAGGGGAATACTTAGCCATGAAGGCGCGTCCCTCGGGCGTGAGCAGCACGCCGCCTTCGCCGCGCACCGCCTCGCTGATCAGGAAACCTTCTGCGCCTGGAACGGCCAGGGCGGTTGGATGGAATTGAACATATTCGGCGTTGATGATGCGCGTCCCGGCCCGCGCGGCCATCGCCAGTCCATCCCCGCGCGCGCCGGGCGGGTTGGTTGTGTTTCGATAGATGCGCCCTAGCCCGCCGGTTGCCAGTACAACGGCTGTGGTAAGAACGCGGTGGATGGTCTTACCTTCCCGGTCGAAAACGTACGCGCCGTGACAGGTGATCGGCTGGTAGGCCGCTAATGGGTCGCGCGAGTGATGCGGAAAGGTAATGAGGTCTACGGCGGTAAGGTTCTTCGCCAGCCGGATGTTCGGGTATCGCTCCAAAGCGGCAATCAGGCCCTCGATGATGACCTGGCCGGTAATGTCGCCGACGTGGGCGATGCGTCGCCGCGAGTGGGCTGCTTCTTGGCCCCAGGCGACCTGCCCGCCCGGCTCGCGGTCGAATTTGACGCCGGCCGTCTCGACCAAGATCTTCTCGAGCAGGTGTGGCCCTTCGCGGGCCAGGATGCGAGCAACCTTCGGCAAGCTGGCGCCCGCGCCTGCCGCCAGGATATCGGCGACGAGCATATCCGGTTTATCGCCGGGGCCTCGGCCGATGATCCCGCCCTGGGCGTAGCGCGTATTCGATTCGCGCGGGTCTGCCTCGCGCGTGATCAGGGTGATATTCAGCCTGGGATTCTGAGCCAGGCTCAAGGCGGTTGTCGCACCGGCGATTCCGCTGCCGATGATGAGAACTTCAGGTTGTGTCATGGGTCTCCTACCGAGTAGGTGCTGCCGAAGGCCTACTCGGCGCACACCCCCTTCCCCTCGCTTTTTTAGGAGAGGGGCAGGGGGGATGGGGTGCCGAGTAGGCCTTCGGAGGTCATCCAATCGCGATCATGCGTTCCACGGCTTGATAGGCGCGCTGACGGATTTCTTCCGGTACCTCGATGACGTAGCGATTTAGTTTGAGGGCGTTGAGGGTATCTTCGAGGGTGATTTGGTTCATGTGCGGGCAGCGGACGCTGCACAAGCGCAGCATTTCCTTATCCGGATTGGCGGCCGCGATGTTGTCGCCCATGGCGCACTCGGTCAGCAGGAGGTATTGGGGCGCCTTGCTCTGCTCCACGTAGCGGATCATGGCTCCCGTGCTGCCAGAGAAATCCGAGGCCTCCACCACCTCAGGGCTGCACTCCGGGTGCGCCAGGATGACCACCTCTGGGAATTGCTGGCGCACGGCTTTGATATCCTCCACCGTGAATTTCTCGTGCACTTCGCAGCGCCCGCGCCAGCCGATCATGGTGCCCTCACCCCTACCCCCTCTCCCAATTTTGGGAGAGGGGCTGGGGGTGAGGGTTGGGAAAATAATCCGCTTTCCTGTCTCCCTCGCCACGTTGCGCGCCAGGTATTCGTCGGGCAGGAAGATAACCGTATCTGACTTGAGCGAGTTGACCACCGCCGCGGCGTTGCCGGAGGTGCAGCAGATATCCGATTCGGCTTTGACATCTGCATACGTGTTGACGTAACTCACCACCGGCACGCCGGGGAACTGTCGCTTGAACGCTCGCACATCCTCGGCGGTGATGCTGGCAGCCAATGAGCAGTTCGCCTTTTCAGAGGGCAGCAGCACGGTCTTGGCCGGGTTCAGGATCTTGGCCGTCTCAGCCATGAATTTCACGCCGCAGAAGACGATGATGTCTTTATCCGTCTGCGCGGCCTTGCGGCTGAGTTCCAGCGAGTCGCCCACGAAATCGGGGATCGAGTAATACAGCGCCGGTTCCATGTAATTGTGCCCCAGGATCACGGCGTTCTTTTCACGCTTGAGTTCAACGATTTGTGCAGCCAGCTCAGCCTTGTAACGCAGTTCCACATCCGGCACGATTCTTTCGAGCCGGTTTTTCATCTTGATATACATTTCCTGTGCGTCCATCGTCATGCCTTAGTAAAATCCAGACTCATGTCGAACACCCTGGCCGAGTGCGTCAGTGCGCCAATCGAGATGAAATCCACGCCGGTTTCGGCAATCTTGCGGATGTTCTCCAGCGTGACATTGCCCGAGGCTTCGAGCTTTGCGCGGCTGTTCGTCAGCGTGACCGCCTCGGACATCATTTCCGTTGACATATTATCAAGCAAGATGCGTTCGACGCCCAATTCGAGCGCAGTGTGGACATCTTCCAGCGTGCGCACCTCGACTTCGACCTGCCGAGTAGGTGCTTCGCACAGACTGATCCCCGCGCCGCGTGCCCGGTTGACGGCTTCTGCCAGCGAACCGGCGAAGTCAATGTGATTGTCCTTGATGAGGATCATGTCATACAAGCCGACGCGATGGTTCTGTCCGCCGCCGCGTTGTACGGCCAGCTTGTCCACCATGCGCAGACCGGGCGCGGTCTTGCGCGTGTCGAGGATGACCGCCTTCGTCCCGGCGACCGCCTCCACGAACTGGCGCGTCAGCGTGGCAATGCCGGACATGCGCCCCAGGAAGTTGAGCGCGGTGCGTTCGCCGGTCAGCAGGGCGCGCGCCGGGCCGGAAAGGTCCGCCAGCACCTGACGATTTTCCACGCTTGCCCCCTCTTCGACGCGCGGCAGGAACTCGACGCCTCGTTCGAGCAGGCGAAAGGTTGCCGCTGCCACGTCCAATCCGGCGACGACTCCGGCCTGTTTGGCGATGATGCGCCCAGACATGCGTGCATCGGGAGGCACGATACTGTTCGTGGTCACGTCGCCTGCACCGATGTCCTCAGCGAGGGCGTTTCGAATGGCGGCCAGGATTGCTTCGGGTAGTTCTCTGCTGGTCACTTCTATGTTCCTAAAACGGGCTGTCTATCTCTCGATTGTGGACATCATTCTAACCGCCCCCTTGCTTTTGTCAAGGGGCGTTGAATCGCGAGCAACTCCGGGGTATACTATTTGGCCAGAAGGTAAGTTTGTTCTTGAGGCATGAATATGGCAAAGATAAAGTACGTGATAAAACGAAATGGGGCCATCGTCCCATTTGTGCAAGATAGGATAACGAACGCAATTTTTCGTGCCGCCGTATCGGTCGGAGGCCGGGATCGAACGATTGCCGAGGGCCTCAGCAATCAAGTTGTCGAGTTATTAGAGAGTCGCTTCGGAAAGAATAAGCTCCCAACCGTCGAGGAAATCCAGGATGTGGTCGAAAAGGTGTTGATCGAGAACGGCCACGCCAGGGTTGCCAAGACCTACATTCTCTACCGGGAGGAACGCAACCGGTGGCGGAAGCAAGAAAAGTCGCCCAGCGAACAACGCGCGGAGTATATCCCTTGGGCAAAAATGTGGTCTGTTTTAGACTGGGCTGTAGACCACGAGGTCAACTCGGTGGAAAAGCTGAATAGGCGGATCGAGAACGGTGAGATTACCGAGATTGTAAAAGAGGCGGAGGCCGCGTACGCCCAAGACCTTCAAACGGTGATTGATTTGATCGGCGAGCGGAAAGACACGATCAAATTGGTGATCATCGCCGGACCTTCTTCTTCTGGTAAGACGACCACGACCAATAAGATCGCCCGCAACCTTATCCAGCAGGGCCTGCGCTTTGCTGAGCTGAATCTGGACCATTACTATTTCGACCTGGAGATGCATCCCAAAGACGAGTTTGGCGACTATGACTTCGAGACGCCTCAGGCGTTAGATATCGAATTGATCAACCAGCATCTTCATGAGCTTCTGTCCGGGGAAGAAGTGCTATTGCCATTCTATGATTTCAAGGCGGGCAAGCGCTACCTGGATAGGATGCCCATGCGCCTGGGAGAGGGCGACATCATCCTCATTGACAGCTTGTATGGCTTGTATCCGCCCCTCACGGACGGCATCGAAGATGAAAGGATCAAGATCTACCTCGAACCTTTGTTGCAGATGAAGGGCAATAAGGGGCAATATGTGCGCTGGACCGACATCCGCCTGATGCGCAGGATGCTGCGGGATGCCACGCATCGCGCTTACAATTACGACAAAACTCTGACGCACTGGCACTACGTGCGCTCGGGCGAGATGAAGAACATCATTCCTTACATAGAGACCACCGATTTTATTATCAACAGCGGTATGCCGTATGAGTTGCCGATCTATAAGACAAAGCTGATGGATCACTTTTCTGGATGGATAAAACTATACCAGAACGATCCCCTGCGTGAAGATGCTTTTACGCGCGCCGCGCGCATCCACAGCCTGCTCGAAACCATCACGCCTGTTACCGATGATTCGATCGTTCCAAAGGACTCGGTCATAAGGGAATTTATCGGGGGGTTGACGTTGGAATAACCCGCGTGGTAGCTCTCCATTACAACGTGGTAACGTAGGGCGGGTTTCTTACCCGCCAAGCTTGGGCGGGATTGGAATCCCGCCCTACCTCTATCAGCCCTCGAAAGAAGATGGCTATCTCACATCCCCCGGTTGATACGGCGCTCATGCTCCCATGTGGCGAAATCCGCCGGCGGGTGGATAATCTCTGCCTCCGGCTTGCGCTCCAGCCGGGCCACGTCGTTGGGACAGCCGCTGACGCACAGCCCGCATCCGATGCAGCTCGCTTTTTCCACCACCGAGAAACCATCCCCCGCGGAAATGGCGTGAACCTGGCAGCGTTTAATGCAAGTGCCGCAGTCGTTGCATAGCTCAGGGTCAATGACCGCGTAGTAGTTGGCATACGCGACCGAGTCCTCGATACCCCACTCCGTGACGCCGCGTAGAATGGCGCAGCAGCAGCCGCAGCAGTTGCAGACGTAACCCAAACCTTCGATCACGTTGTTGACCGTGTGTACCAGTCCTAACTCCTCGCTCCGGTCTAGGAGAGCCAGCGCCTCAGCCTGGGTGATATCCCCTGGCCTAGGTGAGCGTTCCGCGTTGGAGAAGGTCAGGCACATGTTCAGCGGGAAATCGCATTTCCGGTCGAGGTGATCCTGCTGGGCGCGGCAGATGCAGTCCCGGACACTGAATATCTTGGCAGAAAGCAGGATGGCACGCACGTCATCATAGGGGAGGATCCATTCGGGCTTGGCTGTACCCTGGGCTGGCACCACCCGGTGCAGGGCCGGTTGCACGCCCATCATGCCCGCCGCGCCGCCGCTGGTCATGTACTCTTCGACGAGATGCGCCAGTTCATGATCCATGAGTTCCAACTGCGCCTCGTAGATGCCGACCACGAAGGGCGCCAGCCGGAAGCGTACTTTCCCATCTCGTTTCTCGAACCAGGCCAGGCCGCGCCGCACCAGCTTGAACAGTTGGTTGGCGGCTTCTTCGGCCGGCAGACCGATCCGGCCGGCGATTTCGTCAACCGGCTCCAGGTCGCCGCGCAACTGGCCAGCCAGGGCAGCCTCCTCGGGGGAGCAGATCTTCTTCAAGATCTTTATCTCGACCCCTGACTCAGTGCGCGGAAAGCCATTGGGCAGCCGGTCGAGGGCAGCGGCGAGTTGGGTGTAGATGGCATCGGTCATATTGGTTTCTCCTAAGTCTTTATATACTATACTTTGTAAAGTAAATCCGCATATCGCCGGAGCATTTCGCTGACCACGCCTCGCAGCGGGAGGGTGGCGGCCATGCCGTAGACGGGCGCGCTCTCGCCTTTTTCCTCTGGGTGCGCCTTGACGTGTTCGACCGCCTCGCGCAGGTCGCGGATAAACCTCTCGGCAACGCCGGCTTGCGCATGGCGCAGCGTCAGGGCAATGTGAACTGCGGACGGCTTGTGCAGCGGATTCAGGCTCCACTTGCGGGTCAGCATGAAATCCATCACCTTGTAGATATCGAGCGATTCTGATGCAAAAGCGATGATCCACAGCGGATCGCCCAGCACGTGCAGCTCGGGGATCTCGGCTATGCCTTTCTTAATCGCCGCCGCCGTTTCCAGGATGCGCCGCGTGGCTTCCAGGTAGCCTGCTTCGCCCATCGAGATCATGGCCGCCCAGCAGACTGCGCTCAGGCCTCCGGGACGGCTGCCGGCCATGTTGGGGGAAAAGTACAGGCCGCCCGGCCAGTCAGCGGCGGTGAAATACTGGTAGCGCCGCAGTTCTAGACCGCGATAGAGCACCACCGAGGTACCTTTGGCAGCATAGCCGTATTTGTGAGTGTCGGCAGACATGGAAGTCACACCCGGCAAGCGAAAATCGAAGGGCGGGACGGGGTAGCCGAGTCGCTCTGCCCAGGGCAGGACGAAGCCTCCCAGGCAGGAATCGGTGTGGAATCCGATGGCGCGCTGCCGCGCCAGTTCGGAGAGTTCGCGGATTGGGTCAATCATGCCATGCGGAAAAGTCGGCGCAGAGCCGATGATGGCGATGGTATTGCGGCTGATGGCACGTGCGACGGCGCGGACATCGGCGCGGAAATCAGGGCCGACCGGCGTGCGGGTCATTTTGATCCTGAAATATTGCGCCGCCTTATCGAAGGCCGGGTGGGCAGTTACCGGCGCGATGATCTCAGGCCTCCTGATCCCGCGCCGGTCGCGCGCCCAATCGCGATAGCTTTTCATGGCCAGCAGGATGCTTTCTGTGCCTCCAGAAGTGACCGTGCCGCAGATCTCGGCATCCGCTTCCGATGCGCCCAGCATTTGGGCTGTCATGGCGACGATTTCCGACTCGAATTTGGAGGCGCTCGGCCAGATATCGGCGTGCAGCGGATTGGCTTGCGAATGGATGGCGTAGACCCGGTTGAGAAAATCCACAAAGGCGTCGTCGCCGTTGTAGACCGCGCCGGATGCATAGCCCTCTTTCCAGCGGGCTTCCTCGCGGCCTTTGAGGGCTTCCAACTGGCGGAGGAGTTCGTCCCGGTCGAAGCCGGTTTCAGGGATGTGCGCAAACGTGGGGAAATCCTGCCGGTATGGCTTGACCGTTCCTTCCAGTTGGGTCATGATCCCTTCGTATTCTTTCTCGATCATGGATTTTACTGCCGGGATGCGGCGCAGGTATTTTTCCATTCCCGCCAACCAGCGCGGCGGCAGCCATTTCAGCCGCTCTTGGATGTTTTGGATGTCCATTAGCTTCTCCTTGCGTTCAGCCGTGCGTAGACCGGCCGGTTTCTGTGATAAAGGGTCACAAATTCTCTGAATAACTCATCGTAGATCTTGCGATGGTCGGGATTGGGCTGGAAAGTGTGGGCAATTTGGATGCCCGCGGCGATTTCGTCGAACGTGGTGCGCTTGAGCGCCACGCAAGCCAGAAACGCCGCGCCGCGCAATCCGGCCCGGATCGGGTCGCGCACCTGGCGGATGGTACGGTCCAACACGTCAGCGTGGATCTGGCACCAGATGTCCGATTTCGCCCCGCCGCCGATCATGTTGAGCGGGTCCAGCTTGCGCTTGCAGAAGGGTTCCACGCCTTCCAGCAGCCAGCGGAAATTGAAGGCCACGCCCTCGAAAACCGACCGCACGAGATCGCAGCGGTCGTTGTGCATGGACAGGTTGTAAAATCCGCCCCGGATCAGGGCATCCTCCACCGGCGTCCGTTCGCCGACCAGCCAGGGCGTGAAAATGATCCCGCGGCTGCCGGCCGGGACGCTGGCGGCCATGCGGTCGAAACGTGCGTACAGGTCGGCCGGCGGCGCGCCGCTCTCCATTTCATCCTGCGGATAGAACAGGTTGTCACCCAGGAAATTGAGGCAGGCGCCAGCGCACTCCTGCTCGTTGGCGAGGTAATACTTGCCGGGGATGGCGGAAGGGAGGGATGCCATGTTGTGCAGGAGGTCGGTCTTTTTGAATGGCACGTGGCAGGAGATCCAGGATGAGGTTCCCAGGTACAGGTGGGCCTCGAAATCCCGCACCGCGCCCGCGCCGACGGCGGAGGATTGCGCGTCGGTCGTCCCAGCGACGACCTGCACGCTGGCGGGGAGTCCGAGCGCATCGGCGGCTTCCGGCGTGAGCGTGCCAAGAACGTCCAGCGTCCGCCTCAGGTCGGGCAGTTTCTCGCGCTGGATGCCAGAGAGAGCCAGCAGGCGCGCGTCCCAATCAATGTGGAAGATGTCGCGGTTGTCGGTCAGCCAGTGCAGGTTGACCGAGTCGTAGGTCGCCGCAAACTGCCCGGTCAGGCGTAAATTGATGTAATCTTTAGGCTCCAGGAACTTGTATGTCTGGAGGTAGATCTCCGGCTGTTCGTGTCGGATGAACAGGATGTGGGCGATGGAATCCTTTCCTGAGTGGCCGGGGATGCCGCCGGTGTGCCGCAGCCAGGTGACCAGCCGTCCCAGGCCGTATCCCTCGACCTTGAGCAGGCCGTCGGTAATTTCCTGGACGTAGGGCGCGCCGCGCGTGTCCATCCAGAAGATGGCGTTCGTCAGCGGGTGACCATCCCGGCCAACGGCGACGGTGGTGGAGTACAGGCTGGCGCAGTTGACCGCCAGGATGTCATCTAAAGGGACAAGCCCTTGCGCCAGCAAACGCCGCGCTGCCCGGACGATGGCCTGCCACCAATCCTCCGGGCGTTGTTCGACCCCGCCGCCGGGCAGGAATAAAATCTCCACCGGCTCGAATTCGCTGGCGACGATCTCCCCTCGTGTGGATACCAGCGCCACCTTTGGTCCGGATGAGCCGAGGTCTATGGCGAGGATGAATTTATCGGTTGGCATCACAGCCTCCTATTCTGCAATGGCTGCCCCCATGATTGAAAAGAGTAGCCGGTGTAGTTTCGATGAAGAATAATTAACAACGGCTAAATCCAGCAAAGTTTACACTCGCAAATGATGGAAGACGATTCGAAGTATACTACAACCCCGATTTCTCCAAACCTCACAGGTCTAAAAGACCTGTGAGGTTTTCTATCTTTCCACCTCCACCCACATCTGCACCCCATCCGTCGAGACCGTGATCCAGCCATCCCGGTCGGTGCGCAGGAGGGTGATGTCCTGCACTGCGTCCAGAGCCTCTTGATTAGGCAGGCCATCGGGGTCGCCGGCCTCCACGCTGAGGATCACTACATACGGGCGCAGGGCGGCGATCCATTCGGGCGGGTTGAGCGGGGCGTAACCCGAATCAGCCAGCAACAGGGCGGTCACTGGGCCAACCGCCTGTCCACTTTTTAGTTCATGGAGCGTATCGAAGTTCATGCCGATGGGCAGCAGGGCGCGGAAGCCTCCCCATTCCACCAGCAGGACTGCTCCGCGCGGCGTCACGCTCAGAACCTCCAGCCTGCTCCCCGCCCCCAGGTCGAGACCGCTGCCGGGGACGGCGCGCGTCACCGCGATGGACTGACCTGCCAGCCACTCGTCCACCTGGCGGGCGGAATAGGATGATTCGACCTTCCCGGCCCACAGAACAGCGTCGGGGGGGAAGCGTTCGAGAGTGCTCGGCAGCGCGGCGACCTGGTTTTCCTGCGTCGAAGCGATGACGAGGTAATCCAGCTTGCGGTCGAAGGGGGAGAGCCGCCGGCCGAGGGCATCCGAGAGACGCGAGAGACTGGGGCCGCCGTTGATCAGCACGGTGCGGCCGGTGGGAGTCTGGATCAGCACAGCGTCGGCGGAGCCTACGTCCAGGAAGGTCAGGTGCAGGCGGCCATCCGGGGCGGTAAAGGCGGTGCGCCAGGTCAGGAAGGCGGCAAGGGCAAGGAGGCTGAGGAGCAGGGGGGCGAGGGTGAGCTGCCGGGCGATGAGGAAAGCTTTTATACGGGAACCGGCAAAGGTCCAGGAGAGCAGCGCAGCGTAGAACAGGATGACGAACAGAAGCGAGAAGTCACCCAGCACCAGCACACCATGCGGGAAGCTGGCGAACAGTTCCACGGCGCGGTTGGTATAGACGACAAACGGCCAGGCCAGCCAGGCGGCCAGTTGACCGAGCGGCAGGTAGAGCAGTCCGAGCAGCAGGGCCAGACCGCTGAGCAGCATCACGGCCGGTTGGGCCGGCAGGATGAATGGGTTGGCGATCAGCGAGACGAGAGAGATGCGCCCGAACTGGTAGGCCATGATCGGCAGTGCCGTCAGTTGGGCGGCCAGGGTGAAGAGAAAGAACTCGGCAAGGGGTGTAGAGATCTTTTGGGCGGTTTCAGGAGGCGAGACGCGTGTCAGGAGTTGCGTGATCCACTCCTGTAACGGCCGGGCGTAGAGGATCAGGCCGAGTGTGGCGGCAAAGGAAAGCTGGAAGCCAACGTCCCACAAGACGAATGGATTGCCGACGGCCATCAGCGCGGCGACGAAAGTCAACGTGTTGAGGCCGTCCTGACGGCGGCCGACTTGCCGGGCAAAGAGCGCCAGTCCGACCATCAGCGCGGCGCGCACCACGGCCGCGTCCGCGCCGACCAGCAAGGTGTAAACGGCGATGCCGATGACAGCCGCCAGCGCGCCCCGTCGCGGCCCGAGCAGGCGGCTGAAGAGGGCCACGAACAGCGCGGCGATGATGGTAATGTTGAAGCCGGAGATGGCGATGATGTGCGCCGTGCCGGTATCCTTGAAGGCCTGCTGGAGGTCGGCGGGTAGACCGGTATCCACGCCCAGCAGGATGCCGGCCAGGAGCGAGGCCTCCGGGTCGGGGAAGATGAGGTAGATGACGGCCAGTGAGCGTTCTTTCAGGGCATAGATGGCAGCCATGAGGGGATTACCACCGCGGAAAGGCAAAAGGGTCGCCTCGGCGGAGGGCATGTAAGCGTGGATGCCTTCGCGGGCCAGATAATCGCGGTAAGAGAACTCTTCGTTTTCAGGCGGGGTTTTCAACAACCCGCGCAGGCGGATCACGTCGCCGTAATGGAAAGTCTGGCCAGGTAGGATGCGCGCCAGGATCAGGCCGTGGACGGGCAGGGACTCGTCGCCGGTATTCACGCTGGTCACGTTCAGGCGCAAGTTAGTGTAGGTATCGCGCACATCCGGCGGCTCGGTCAGCACGCCGCTAACAAGCAGGTCGTACTGGCGGTCGTTGTACCAGGCGATGTGGTGCGCATCAATAATCGGAATGGAAAAGTGGTAACGGGCAGCGCCGAGGAAGAAAACAATGAGTGAGAGAGAAGCGAGAACTAAGGTGGAAGATGGGAGGTTGAAAGGTTTAAAGTTTAGCCGCTTGGAGAGGACATAGAGGAGGAGGGTAGCGAGGAGGGCAATGCCGGCCAGAACAAGCCAGATGATACGGGAAAGGGGGATCTGCGGGGGAAGTACGAGGCGAGCCAGCCTAATCCAGATGACCCGGGAAAGGTGAATCTGCCTGGCAAACGGCATGCCGAGCAGGAACGCCAGCGATAGCCACAGCAGGGGCAGTCGTTTGGTCAGGTTAGTTGCTTGGTCGGATAGTCGCGTGGTCAAGGTAGTCGCCTGGTCAGTTGGTCGGATGGTCGCGTAGTCGTGTTGGCAGCAGGTTTCATAGGCGGATGCCCTTTCGGTATGATTTTACAGTTTCCAGCAGGAGAAGGCAAGGAGGATTGCTATAAAAATGATTGACGTTTTGCCCCCTCGCGTATAAAATAACTTGCATATAGGAGTGCGAAGTATTCCGACTTCGCAAAGCGGCGACAGAGTCGCCGGACTCCGTAAAAACCGAATATCTGGTCAGGGTGCCTTAGCCCCCGGATGGGAAGGCTCAAAGGCGAAGCCGGTGTAAGTCCGGCGCTGTCCCGCAACTGTAAGTACCAGTGTTCAGTGACCAGTAATCAGTGTTCAGTTAGCACCCCCACTGATTACTGAACACTGAAAACTGAACACTGGCACGAGTCAGGCCGCCCGCCCTAGCCGGTTCACCATGCTCCCGTGGAAAGGAGGTGGGAACGGCGCAGTTGGATTGCCTCTCCCTACCTCCCCTGTCCTTGTGGCAGGGGATTTTTGTACCAAAGACACTTGCACCCCGTTCGCCTGCACTTGCGCAGGTGCCGGGGCGAGACGGCCTGCCGCAAGTGCAGGTGTAAACTCAGATACTTTTCAGGAGATTAATATGTTCCGCAAATTGCTTTTTGCGCTTTTAATCGTTACCTTGTTCCTGGCAGCGTGCGGTCCGTCCGTGACGGCAACTCCTGCTCCCGCTGCCACGCAGCCCCCCGCGACAGAACCGCCCGCGGCCACCTTGCCTCCCACCGCCGCGCCCATCGTTTTGACCGACGGCCTGGGGCGCACGGTGACGCTCACCGGCCCGGCGCAGCGCGTCGTCTCGCTAGCCCCATCCAATACCGAGATTCTGTTCGCCGTCGGAGCCGGGGCGCAGGTCGTTGGACGCGACGAGTCGTCCGATTATCCCGCTGAGGCGGCTGCGCTGCCCACCGTCGGCGGCTGGAGCGGGTTCAGCGCCGAGGCTATCGTCGCCCTGCAGCCCGATCTGGTGTTGGCCGGCGGTATCAACCCGCCTGAACTGGTCGCTTCGCTGGAGCAGCTTGGCCTGACGGTTTACCTGCTGCCCAACCCGGTCACGCTGGAGGAGATGTACACCAACCTCCAAACGGTCGGCACGCTGACCGGCCATGAAGCGGAGGCGACCGTGCTGGCCGAGTCGCTCAAGGCGCGCGTCGCGGTCGTGGGTTTGAAAATCGCTGCATTGACTGAGCGTCCCACTGTGTTCTATGAGTTCGACGCGACAGATCCGGCGAAACCTTACACCTATGGCCCTGGAACTTTCGGGGATCTGCTCATCCAACGCGCCGGAGGCACGAACATCGGCGCGCAACTTCAGGGACAGTGGGTGCAGATCAGCTTGGAGCAATTGGTGGTCGTCAACCCGGATATGATCCTCCTGGGCGATTCGGCCTACGGTGAGACGCCGGAAAAGGTCACGACACGCCCTGGCTGGGAGGTCCTGGCCGCCGTGAAGGAAGGCAAGATTTACCCGTTCGACGATGATCTGGTCAGCCGCCCCGGTCCGCGCTTGGTGGACGGGCTGGAAGCGCTGGCGAAACTGCTGCATCCGGAATTGTTCAAATAACATCCCTCACCCCCGTCTCCTCTCCCATTATTGGGAGAGGGGTGCAGGGGAGAGGGCATTTACCATGCGCCGCTTACCTTACCTCTGGACTTTCCTCTTCCTCGCCCTGGCAATCTTGCTCTCCATCGCCATCGGCTCGGTTTTCATCCCGCCGGCCGATCTGTGGCGCATCCTGACCGGCTGGCTCTCTGCCGCGCCGCTGCCCGAATCCCTGAAAACCTTCGCCTTCATCATCGCCTCCATCCGCCTGCCGCGCACGGTTCTGATTCTGCTGACAGGCGCGGCACTGGGCGGGAGCGGCGCGGCCTATCAGGGACTGTTCCGCAACCCGTTGGCCGACCCGTACCTGATCGGCGTGGCCTCCGGCGCGGGACTGGGCGCGGCGGCCGCCATGAGCATCCAGTGGCCTTATACCTTCTGGGGCTTGCTTGCTGTCCCCGTGGTAGGTTTCCTGGCGGCCTTGCTGACCGTCCTGCTGGTCTATTCCCTCGCCCGCGTCGGCAAAACTGTCCCCACCACCAATCTGATCCTGGCGGGCGTGGCCTTCAGCGCCTTTGCCACTTCCCTGACCTCGTTCCTGATGCTGCGCTCGACCGGCGAGCTGCGCCGCGCCTTCGCCTTTTTACTGGGTGGGTTTACCCAGGCCGGGTGGAACCCTGTGCTGACCATCCTGCCCTTTCTTGCCATCGGACTTGGATTTCTCGTCCTGAGTGGGCATGCGTTGAATTTATTGCAATTTGGCGATGACCAGGCTCAGCAGTTGGGACTGCCCGTGACGCGCACGAAGACCCTGATCTTGGTCGCGGCTTCCCTGGCGACGGCTGCCGCCGTGTCATTTTCCGGCATCATCGGCTTCATAGGCCTGATCGTCCCCCACGTGATGCGCCTTTGGTGGGGCGTGGACTACCGCCGCCTGTTGCCGCTCAGCATCATCGGCGGCGCGGGCGCGTTGCTGCTGGCGGATGTGCTTGCGCGTGTCGTCATGGCGCCCCAGGAACTGCCAGTGGGCATCGTCACGGCTCTCGTCGGTGCGCCGTTCTTCCTGTGGGTGTTGAGGCGCGCAAAAAATCAAGGCTATTGGTGATTTTGGATTGCGGATTGCAGATTGCGGATTGGTGAGCGATGTTGAAGGTTGAAAAACTTTCGGTTTCCTACGGACAGAGGCGAGTGCTGCACGATGTTTCGCTGGAGGTCAATTCCGGCGAGGTGCTGGCGCTTATCGGCCCGAACGGGGCAGGGAAATCCACGCTGGTGCGCGCTGCCAGCGGCGTGATCCCCTTGCTCGGCGGGACGATCCGCACCAACGGCGATGACCTGGCCGCCCTGCCGCCGATGCGACGCGCCCGCTACCTGGCCGTGGTGCCGCAGGCCGTGTCCCTGCCGCCAGCTTTCACCGCCTGGGAGACTGTCCTTATGGGCCGCACGCCGTACCTGAACTTCCTCGGCCAGACTTCTGCTTCTGATGAAGATTTGGTGCGGCGTGCCCTGCAACGCGTCGAAGCACTCGAGCTGGCCGAGCGCCGTGTCGGGGAGCTTTCAGGCGGTGAGCAGCAGCGCGTCCTGCTGGCGCGTGCCCTGGCCCAGTCCACGCCCATCCTTTTGCTCGATGAGCCGACTGCCCACTTGGATTTGCAGCACCAGGTCAGTTTAATGGAAATGGTGCGCCAACTGGCGCACCGCGATGGACTGGCCGTGCTGATCGCCCTGCACGATTTGAACCTGGCCGCGCGCTATGCCGACCGCGTGGCGCTGCTGGTTGCGGGGGAGATCAAGGCCTCCGGGACGCCGCGCCAGGTGTTGACGCCGGATCTGATCTCGGCGGCGTATCATTTGCCGGTACAGGTTATCCAACACCCGTTTGCAGATGCGCCGCTGGTACTGCCGGGAGCAGCCAAACCTCCGAGATCTTGAAGACCTCGGAGGTTTTTAGATTACTTGAGCAACTTTATAAACTCTTCGCGAGTTAAGCCTACGCTTTTGATAATTCTCAGCGTCAAACCCCGGCCGAGATCGCGGCTGTGCCATGGCACAATGACGCGTTGGCCGTCGGATTCGCGCCATAAAACAACCTAGCTTCCGGTCTGATGGTCAATCACGAAACCCGCCTTCGCCAATGCCGCAATCACCTGCCGGGGTATGACGATGGGCAGGCGAGGCATCAGGCACTCTCCATCATCACACTTAATTGGCCGATAAACTGTTCTGTCGATTGTTCCGATGGAATCGGCTCGCCATGCTTGCGCAGGCTGGTGCAATAGGCCTGAATGGCATCCTCAGCCATTACGCGCGCCTCTTCCAGTGTACGTCCTTCTGTCTAGCAGCCCAGCAAAGATGGGACAGACACCAAATATTCGCCTTCCGGTTGGCGTTCAATGACAATGGTAAATTTGTATTCGGTCATCCTGAACTCCTAATGAAAATGTATCAGGATTATGGCACGCCATTTAGAATGCGAATGATTCTCCCGGCTTCAGCACGGTCACCTGCGCGCTGGTCTCTTTGGTGACACGGGCAGCCCACGCGTTGGGGTCTTGGGCGATCAGGCCCCAGGTCCCGAAGTGGATAGGGATGACGTGCCTGGGCGCCAACAGCTTGACAGCCCGCAGGGCGTCATCCGGGCCCATGGTGTAATTGTCGCCGATGGGGATTACGGCCAGGTCAAGCCCTTCCTCACCAATCAACCTCATGTCGCCAAACAGACCCGTGTCCCCGGCGAGGTAGATTTTCTTGCCGTCGTTCGTGGTCAGCAGGAAGCCGGCCGGGTTGCCACCGTAGGAGCCATCCGGTAGGCCGGAGCCGTGCAGGGCCAGGGTCAGCTTGAGGTAGCCGAAGGGGTGTTTGTAGCCGCCGCCCAGGTGCTGGGCGTGGGTTTTCAGGCCCTGTTTGCCGAGCCAACCAGAAATCTCGGCGTTGCTGATGACGTTGGCGCCGGTGCGCCTGGCGATGGCGACCGTATCGCCGATGTGGTCGCCGTGGCCGTGCGTGACCAGGATGAAATCTGGCTTCAGCTTGTCCGCGCTGGCGGTGGCGGCTGGGTTGCCGCTGAAATAGGGATCAATCAAGAGCTGGTAGCCGCCGGTTTCCAGCCCGAGGGCGGCGTGGCCGAACCAGGTCAGTTTGTTGGTCATAGTTACCTCCGTTTTCTTGGAAAAATAGTAACTCTCGATAATAGGGGAGGGTGGGGGGTGTGCGGGCGGCTTCGCACCCTTCGGGTATGCTTCGCGACCACCCGCACACCCCCCGCTCCCTGGTTTATTGAGATGGCATAAGAGTTAGCTTAAGTATAGGCAAAAAGAGGGCGCAGGTGATATTCCTGTTGGCAGAATGGGCGATTAATTCTATAATAACAGGGATACCCTTGAACCAGGAGGTTATATGTCCCCGAAACCTACTTTGCGTGAACGCTTGAACTACATCTTTGACAATTTCATGTCGAAGGGTACGCTGGCCCTGATCGGAGGCCTGGCTGTTCTCTCGCTGATCGTCATCCTACTTGCGGCTGCGGTGCTCACTATTGGCGGCGTTGTGCTTGCGCCAGAAGGCTCGACAGCAGGCTTGTCTTTCCCTGAAGCTGTCTGGGAAAGCCTGATGCGCACGCTAGACGCGGGCACGATGGGCGGCGATGTTGGCTGGGGTTATCGCCTGGTAATGTTCCTGCTCCCCACACTTGGCGGCGTCTTCGTGATCAGCACCTTGATCGGTGTGTTGACTGCCGGTGTGGAAGGCAAGCTAGAAGAGCTGCGCAAAGGACACTCGCGCGTCCTGGAAAACGACCACACGCTTATTCTGGGCTGGTCGCCGCAGATCTTCACCATCATCTCAGAGCTTGTGATCGCCAACGAGAATCGCAAGAGAGGCGCGGTGATCGTCATCCTGGCGGACCAGGATAAGGTCGAGATGGAAGATGCGATCCGCAACCGCATCGAAGACCCCAGGAACACGCGCATCATCTGCCGTTCCGGCAGCCCGATGGATTTGACCGATCTGGAAATCGCAAGCCCTCACACGGCGCGTTCGATCATCGTTCTGCCGCCTGAGAGTAACGATCCGGATTCGTATGTCATCAAGGCGGTGTTGGCGCTCACGAACAACCCCAATCGCCGCGCCGGCCGCTATCACATTGTGACAGAAATCCGCGACCAGAAAAACATGGAAGTCATCCGCCTGGTGAGCGAGCGGGACAACGTGTGCGCAATCATGATGGGCGACCTGATCGCCCGCATCACGGCGCAGACTTCGCGACAGTCTGGCCTGTCGGTCGTCTACACCGAACTGTTGAATTTCGGCGGTGACGAGATCTACTTCCAGGAGGAGCCGGCTCTGGTCGGCAAGACTTATGGCGAGGCGTTGCTGGCTTATGACGATTCAGCCGTGATGGGCTTGCGCCGCGCCGATGGAACCGTCAACATGAATCCAGCGATGGACAGCCGGATCGAATCTGGAGACAGCCTCTTCGCGCTTTCCGCCGACGATGACACTGTACGCCTCTCCGGCTTGACCAACCTCCCCGTCAAGGAGGAAGCTTTTCAGGTGAGACTGTCAGCCCCCAAGGCCAGGATCGAGAAGGCGCTTGTTTTGGGCTGGAACCGCTGCACGGCGACCATCATCCGCGAGCTGGATCACTATGTGCCGAAAGGCTCTCACCTGACAGTGGTTGCCGATCTGGAAATCGAAAAGGAGTTCCAGGCATGTCGTAAAGGGTTGGTCAACCAGAAGGCGTCATTCCGCAAAGATGACACCACCAGCCGTCAAGTGCTGGACGAGTTGGATGTCTCCAGTTACGATCACGTCATCGCGCTCAGTTATGGCGACAAGGATGTGCAGGAAGCGGACGCGCTCACCCTGGTCACGCTCCTGCACTTGCGCGACATTGCCGAGAGACAGGGCCGCCACTTCTCTATCGTCAGCGAGATGCTCGACCTGCGCAACCGTGAACTAGCCGAGGTGGCCCACGTGGACGATTTCATCGTCAGCGACCACCTGGTCAGCTTGATGTTGTCACAGCTTTCAGAGAATAGTGAACTATATGATGTATTTACAGACGTGTTTGACCCCGAAGGCTCGGAAATCTATCTCAAGCCGGTGAGTGACTATATCAAGACCGAGGAGCCGGTCAATTTCTACACCCTGGTCGAGGCGGCCCGCCGCCGCGGCGAGACGGCCATCGGCTACCGGCTATCGCGTGAAGCCAGCCAGCCACCATCTTATGGCGTGCACACCAACCCGCAGAAATCCAAACCGGTGACCTTCGCAGAAGGCGATAAGATCATCGTGCTGGCGGAGAAATGACTACCACTTGATATTTGACGAACTTTAGGGCACAGCCTCAAAATGCTTCTGGAGTGTATTGGTGATGTAGTTTTGCCAGAGCATCTGGATGGCGCTTCGGTTATAGTCGTGGTTGGAAAAGGTCTGGATGACGACGCGACCATCGAAGCAGCTTGCCATCAAGCCGTAACTCGATTTTTCTTTGGCGAGTCCTCCTGCCAGCAAGATGGCGTTACTCCCAGCCGTCAGGCGGATGTAGTCGCCTCCTTTATCAAACCAGACAGCGTTATAGTGAATCAAAGAGAAACCGCTATTCGGCGTAGAAAAAATTGGGTTTTGCGAATCCAGGATATAGATGGAATCCACGTCCCTCCGTACGCCCTGGAACTCAATGCCGCACGGCGTCGTCAGGGATTTGATCCGCCCGTTGGCCGTATCAGAGAGGTACCACATTTCGACGATCAGGGCAGTCTTGTCTTGGATCACTTTCGGTGCGATGACATCCCAAAATTCTCCCTGGATAGAGTTTCTATTCTCCGCCGCAACGATGATCAGATCCCAGGGCGTGCTCGAATTCAAATCTCCCATAAAGGTGCCCATTGCATCGGCATCATATTTATAATTCAACCCCATTGCATCCAGCGCGTCCTTTACCCACGGCCCAAGATCACTCAGGAATACATCTTCGTAAACCAGAATTTTCGCGGTTTTGATCCGATCTGCGATGTTCTGTGTGGATGTGGCGGTCGGCGTGGGCGTGAAGGTGGGCGTAAAGGTCGGCGTGGGTGTGAAGGTGGGCGTAAAGGTCGGCGTATAGGTCGGAACAGACTGAGTATAGGTCGGAACAGACTGAGTATAGGTCGGGGAGGGCGTGTAGGTTGGAGGCAACTGCCCTCCTTGCGTTGGCTGCCCTCCTTGCGTTGGCTGCCCTCCTTGCGTGACCTGCGCGGCCAGCGTGGCATTCTGGATGGCCTGCATGGTAAGCTGTACCTGCATGGCCACTTTCGTAGCGTCGCTCCCTGTGGATGTTGTTGGCGCTGTCAAGTTACACGCCAGCAGCGAAAAGATGATCGCGGCGGTGAAGGCGATCAGGCCGTATCGAGCTTTGGTAGACATGGGCTCCTCCTAAGCGTGGGAAAAGTTTGAGGTAATGTTTTCCTATTCCTATTGTAACACTTACACATTAAAGCGGATATGCACGATCTCCCCATCCTGAACAACGTAATCTTTACCTTCCAGGCGCAGCTTGCCTTTGGCGCGCGCTTCGGCCATGCCGCCCAGGTCAATTAAATCCTGGTAGGCGATCACCTCGGCCCGGATGAAACCCTTCTGCATGTCAGTGTGAACCACTCCGGCGGCTTCCGGGGCAGTGGCGCCGCGCCGGACAGTCCAGGCACGTAATTCATCGGAGACGACCGTGAAGAAGGATTGCAGGTCGAGCAAATTATATGAAAGTCGATTGATGCGATTCAGGCTGAGTTCTTCGATGCCGAACTCTGCCATAAACAGAGCGGCGTCTTCAGGCGGCAGTTGGGCGATCTCCATCTCTAGTTTGCCTTGCAGGGCGGCTGAGGGCCGATCTTGGGTGAGGGCTTCGCAATCCGGGAGGGTTTGTCCCTCGCCCACATTCAGAAGGATGAGCACTGGCTTGCGCGTTAACAAGCCAAAGCCGGAGAGAAGCTTTTCATCTCCGACGGAAATGTCAACGCCCCGTAACAGCTTTTCCGCCGAAAGGATCTCGTGCAAACGGGTGAAGAGCGCCATCTGGCGCTCATTGAGGACTTTGTCGGTGCCGCCTTTTTTGCGTTCCTCGCTTAACCGCTCCAGCTTTCGCTCGACGGTAATCAGATCGTTGAGCAGCAGTTCGCCCTCCATAGTAGCGATGTCACGCGCCGGGTTGACGCTGCCTGCTGAGTGCGGGATGTTGTCATCCGCAAAACAGCGCACAACGTGCAGGAAGCCATCCATCTGGGCTAGTTGATTCAGTAACGTACCTGATATTCCGTTTCTGGCGGCTCCGCTTTCCAGTCCAGCGATGTCAGTGTAGGTGACTTTGGCGTAGGTTTTCTTCTTGGGTTGGAAGATTTCTTCTAGACGATCCACACGCGGGTCGGGAACGTCCACCACGGCGGTGTGGACCTCCATCCGCCCGGCGGATGCGGTTGTCGGCGTGTTGCCGCGCGTCAGGGCGTTGAAGATGGTCGTCTTTCCAGATTGGGGCAGGCCGATAATGCCAAGTTTCATCTTTACCTTGCACTTGTGGTAAAATTTGTGCGCCGTAAGGCGAAATTAATTTCGCCCAACATGCCGGAGTGGCGGAATTGGCAGACGCGCACGACTCAAAATCGTGTGGGCTTCGCCCATGTGGGTTCGATTCCCACCTTCGGCACAGAAATTATAACATACCGACTTTTTGATTGCCGGGGAGTAGCGCCCGCGTTTTTTCCGGGATAGGCTATCGTCAGGACGGGGTCTAGCCCTTTGCTAAAATCAGGGGCAGGCCCCCGGTAGCCTGTACGCTTTCGAGCGTTTGCGAGACCGCCATCCAGCGGCCTCGCTTTTATGTCTTGCCCATTTGCTGCTCATCATTCAGGAGAAGCCGACAAAATGAAGAAATCCTCGCCGCTGGCAGTCGAGGCTGCCGCACAGACCGAGACGGCATGGCACACCCTTTCCCCTCAAGAGGTTTTGGAACACCTTAGAGTAAGAGATAATGGCCTGACCTCCGCGCAGGTTGCCGAACGGTTGGCGCAATACGGCCCGAACGCGTTGACCGAAGCGCCGCGCCCCGGCTTTCTGGCGATGCTGTGGGATCAGTTCAACAATTTCATCGTGATGCTGCTGATCGTGGCGTCTATCGTCTCTGCCCTGCTGGGCGAGTGGATTGACGCTTCGGCCATCATGCTGATCGTCCTGTTGAATGCGGTTTTGGGCATTATCCAGGAACGCCGCGCCGAAGAAGCCCTGGCCGCCCTCAAGAAACTGGCCGCGCCGGAGGCTCATATCATACGCGATGGACACCGAACCAGCGTACCGGCACGTGAGTTGGTGCCGGGAGACATTGTTTATCTGGAGGCTGGCAACCACGTCCCGGCGGACATCCGCCTGCTGGAGGCGGTTAACCTTCAGGTGGAAGAGGCTTCCCTGACGGGCGAATCGCTTCCTGTGCAGAAGAACGCTGCCATGAAACTGGAAAAGAATATCCCCCTGGGCGACCGCAGGAACACCGCTTTCATGGGAACGACCGTGACCTATGGACGCGGGCGCGGCGTGGTCACTAGCACGGGCATGTTCACCCAACTGGGCATGATTGCCAAGATGCTCCAGCAGGTGGATCAAGAGGAAACCCCGCTCCAGAAACGCCTGGATCAATTGGGCAAGACCCTCGGCTGGGGCGCGCTGGCCATCTGTGGGATCGTGTTCATTGTGGCGGTATTTCGAGGCACCGACCTCAATATTCTGACCTCGCCGGGCGGCGGATTTCTGGCTTACCTTGCTCACGCAAAAAAGGAAATCGTCCAGATGTTCATGCTGGCGGTTGGCCTGGCGATCGCGGCGGTTCCCGAAGGACTGCCTGCGGTTGTAACCATTACGCTGGCATTGGGCATGCACGAGATGATCCGCCACCACGCCCTCATCCGCCGCCTTTCCTCGGTCGAGACGCTCGGCTCGGCCACCGTCATCTGCTCGGACAAGACAGGCACGCTGACCCAAAACGAGATGACCGTCACCCGCGTCTGGGCGGATGGGCACTTCATTAATGTAACTGGCTCCGGCTACTCCCGGCGCGGCGAATTCATAATTGGCGATAAACCGGTTGACCTGAAGAATTATCCGGCTATCCTGACAACCTTGTGGGTGGGCGCGCTGAACAACGATTCCCAACTCGAACCGATGGAGGGCGATGACCAGAGTTATCGCATCGTCGGCGACCCGACCGAAGGATCGCTGCTGGTAGCGGCCGCCAAGGCTGGCGCCTACCGCGTGGACCTGGGGGAGGCTTACCCGCGCCAGGATGAGGTGCCTTTCGATTCAGAACGCAAGCGCATGATTACCATCCACGACGTTGCGAATCCGACCGCCGACGATATCTCCCCTTTCTACGACGATGAGTTGCGCGGTTGGGACGTGATCGCCGTCAAGGGTGCTCCGGACGTGTTGCTTGGACTGTGTACCGACTACCTGAGCATTGATGATAAAACCATGCAGCTGGATGACACCGTCCGGCAGCGCATCCTGGCTGCCAACGATGCAATGACGCAGGATGCCCTGCGCGTCCTTTGCATGGCTTACCGGGTGGTGCCAGAAGCATCCGGCGAAGCCCCGGTCGAGAACCTCGAAAGAGAACTAACCTTCGTCGGCCTGATGGGCATGATTGACCCCGCCCGGCCCGAGGTGCGGCCTGCGCTCGAAAAGGCCACCAACGCCGGCATCCGCACGGTGATGATCACCGGCGATTATCCCAACACAGCGCGGGCGATTGCCCAGGCCATCGGGCTTTTGCGCCCTGGCCACAGGGTGCTGACCGGCGCAGACGTGGACCGGATGAGTGACGATGTCCTGAAAAGCGAGATCGAGCAGGTGGATGTCTTCGCCCGCGTTTCCCCGGAACATAAGATGCGCATCGTTGATGCCCTGCAGGCCAATGATGAAGTGGTGGCGATGACCGGCGACGGCGTCAACGATGCCCCGGCCATCAAGCGCGCCAACATCGGTGTGGCAATGGGAATCACCGGCACAGACGTGGCCAAAGAGACCGCCGACATGGTGCTAACGGACGACAACTATGCCAGCATCGTCTCCGCAGTGGAGCAGGGAAGGATCATCTACAACAATATCCGCAAATTCGTCTTCTTCCTGCTCTCGTCCAATGTGGCCGAGATCATGATCATCTTCCTAGCAACCCTGGCTGGTCTGCCCTCGCCGCTGACCGTGATTCAATTGCTCTGGCTGAATCTGCTAACCGATGGCGCCCCGGCCTTGGCGCTGGCGATGGAAAAGGGCGATCCGGATATCATGTCCCGCAAGCCGCGTCCGAAGAACGAGCCGATCATCAATGGCCTCATGCGCTTGGGCATTGTCATCCAGACCATTACCCAGACGAGCGCGGTTCTGCTGGCCTTCGGTTATGGTTTGCTCTGGCACTTGGGCGTCAATGCAGCCATCCCGGTCGGTGTGAACCCTCTGATCTATCTCCTCCAATATGACTGGCGCGGTGTGGATGTGCAGACCGCCGAGACGATGGCCTTCGCCACGCTTTCACTGTGTGAACTGTTCCGCGCCTATACTGTCCGCTCGGAAAGGGCGTCGCTCTTCCGAGTTGGGATGTTCTCGAACCGGTACATGCAATACGCGGTCGGGCTTTCGATTGCGCTGCTCTTGTTGGTTTGCGCCGTGCCGTTCTTGCAGCCAATTTTCAACACCCATTTCATGAGCCTGCGGGAATGGTCTGTCGTCCTTGGCCTGGCGCTCATTCCGGCGGTGTCGGAGGAGATCACCAAATTCTTCCTGCGCTGGCACGATCGGCGGTGGTAGAGAGGATATTTGTGCATCGTCCCCAGAGAAGTTTTTCAAAAGTAGGTCGTGTACGTGCCGTTCCTGAACACTGTTTTCGGCACTGTGCCGCTGGGCTGGAAACAGTGGGAAGTGATGCTGCCGCTGCTGCTCGTCCCTTCGATTGCCGCCGAGGCGGTGAAATACGTTGTGTCGAGGCGAGTGCAAGCGCAAGATGTTTAGGAGGGTGTGGAACGGAAGCAAACTGGGGCGGGATGTGAATCCTGCCCTACGGTTTTATGGCGAAGCTTTTTCGGTGGATGGCGCACAGTCCCATTTGCGCAAGCGCGGCGCGGTGCTGCGGCGTGCCATAGCCCTTGTGCCGGGCATAGACATAGCCAGGATATTCTAAATCCAGTTCGCGCATCCGGGCGTCGCGGGCAGTCTTGGCTAAGACCGAGGCGGCTGCCACGCTTAACGAGCGCCGGTCGCCTTTGACCAGGGCGGTCTGGGGGAGTTGGATTTCGGGGAAGATCAGGTAATCGGTGAGAAGGTAATCAGGGCTTTGGGAAAGAAATTCCATTGCCCGCATCGCCGCCAGTTTGGTGGCCGGGACGATTCCGAGCTTATCTATTTCCTCGGCGGAGGCAAAGCCCACGCCCCAGGCCAGCGCGATTTCCTTGATGCGCGGCGCCCATGCTTCACGCGCCAGCGGCGTCATCTGCTTGGAATCGCGCACTCCGCGCAGGGCTTCGCCGCGATTTCTCAGCCAAGCGGTCCGCGCGCGAACCGGCTCAGGGCGCGGCAGGATGACAACCGCCGCAGCCACCGGCCCAGCCCAGGCGCCGCGCCCGGCCTCGTCAATCCCGGCGACACAGCTAAAGCCGCTGTTCCAGAGAGCTTGTTCGAATTCGAGAGTGGGAAAACGAGGCGTAGTGAAGATTTCAGCCGTGCGTGTCATAAACGCCTCGCCGGGCGTTGCGGCGGATGGCCAGCAGGTCGAGGAACATGCGCCAGGAATCACGCAGGATGTGGATCTTGCTTTCGGGGCTGTAGTGCCAGCGAATGGGGATTTCGGTGATGCGGTAGCCGCGCTGACGGGCGATGTGCAAGATTTCTACGTCGAACGACCAGCCGGTGAGCGTTTGGTATCGGAAGATGTCTTCGGCCACGGCGGCGCGGAAGCATTTGAACCCGCATTGGGTGTCCTGAATTCCTGGTAAGACGAGCAGGCGGATGAGGCAATTGAAAACGCGCCCGGTCAGGTGGCGGTAATAAGGCTCGTTGTAGCGCACTGCGCCGGGGGCTTCGCGCGAGGCGATGGCGATGTCGAAGCCAGTAAGCGCCGGCGGAAGGAAATGGTTGATCTCCTCCAACGGCATGGAAAGGTCCACGTCGCATACGAAACGATATGACCCGCGCGCTTCCGCCATCCCGCGACGGATCGCCAGTCCCTTGCCGCGCCCGGCTTCGTGGCCGACGCGCAGGTTGGGGTACTCCTTTGCGTATTGCTGCGCCAGTTGGAGGGTGCCGTCGGTGCTGCCGTTCTCGATCACGACCACTTCGCCCGGATATGTCTGTTTCTCCAGGAAGGCAAATACCTGCCCAAGGGCGTGGGGCAGGCGTTTTTCTTCGTTATAGACCGGGATAATGAGCGAAAGGAAAGGTGACATCAAGAGAGAATCCGCAGTATTTACAAGTTCGACACGATCAGTGCGACGAATAATACCAGGATGATGATCTCGATGACGAAGAAGGTGATCAAGAAAGCCCATTGTTTGGTCGAGAACGACAGCTTTTTCCTTCGAGCGATTATTTCAGACTTGAGCGGCGCCAGGGACTCGGCAAAGGCACCCGACTCGGGGAAATGTACGCCCCCTCTGGCTGGGATCTGCCTCGCGGTGGAATCTTGTGTGGTATCCAGGCTGAAGGCATCCGCCTGCTGGGCAAACGGTGGGGCAGATATGCCTTGAGCTATTGGCTGCTCTGGCGAAGCGGAGGGTGGGTTCGTGATCTGGTTGAGGATGTTGTGGACTGTCTCGGCGCTGAATACCGCGCGTCCCTGAACGACCGAGGCGGCGAAATGTTCCAGCCCGTCCCTCATGACCACACGGACTATAGGGTGGACACCGTCAATGTGCAGGCCAGGATCGGAGGCGAGAAGCACTGCTTCGACCGGTGTCGAGCCGGGATAACCCTGCCGTTCCAGGTAGGTCTGCACGGCGCGTCCCATTTTCGCTGTACGGACGATTAGATTGACGCGCGCTGGCTTGAAGGTATAGCCTACCAGGGTTCCCCACGAATCCCCTTTTGCCCGGAACATGCCCCGCAACGGCGTGGCGTACAGCACGTAAATGCCCGCCGGGCCGACCAGGATGAGGGGGATGTTGATATCAAGGCTGGCCAGCTTTACGTTACGCAGCAGGGTGAAACTGTTATCCAGTACCTTTCTGAAACAGGCAATGACCGTCTTCTGGGCGTTGATTTCCTGAAGCCAATCCGCCCCATATTTCAGCGTGGCCTTGACCTGGTTGAGGGCGCTGATCTTATCGCCCTCGGATAGAAACGGAGTTTGGTCAATGATCTTCATCTGAGGCCCTCCTGTCTCAGAAACTATATGATAATCCAGGCTTTAGAACCCAGAAGCCAAGAGCCTATCCGGATAACTGGCTCCCAGCGGCATCCCCTCCGCCGCTCCACAGGAGTGCTTCCCTGGCCTGTCCGGCCACCGTTCGTGCCGCGAACAACGGCGGCACGCCGGTGCGAGACGGCAGGACAGGCGCGAAGGACGGCGGCTGGAGTGTTTTTCGGATAGGCTCTAAGTGTAGCACTTTCTCGAAAAGGTAACAAATGATTTAAGTCCATTTTTGAGCGCTCATCAGTCGCCGGAAATTAATCTCTCCGAAGAATTATATGGTATAAAGAATTTTCAAAAGCAAGTTGTTTAGACGATGGGAAAGGTTAATGACTGAGAAAAGAGTGGTAATCGCTGCTGCATTGGGTGAGTGTGTCCACGTCGCCGGAGTGATGAATTTCCTGCGGCTGGCAGAGTCCGCTGGCTGGCGGACGGTCTTCCTCGGCCCGGCGGTTTCGGTGCAAGAATTGCTGGCAGCCGCCCGTCGCGAGAAGGCAGAACTGATCGGCGTCTCGTATCGCCTGACTCCCGAGACCGGCGAGCGTCTGCTGGGAGAGTTTGCCGAGGCGGCCGATGATCTGCGCGCCACGGGCGTGCGCTTTGCCTTTGGCGGCACCCCTCCAGTGGCAGAACGGGCTCGGGCATTGGGGTTCTTCGAGCGCGTCTTCGATGGCAGCGAGTCAGCTGAGACGGTGCTGGCTTACCTGAAGGGACAGCCTGTTGAGGGATTGACCGCGATAGATTTTCCGAAAACCACCGTTGAGCGCATCCGTTGGAAGTCGCCATTTCCCATTCTCCGACACCATTTTGGCTTACCGACGATGGAAGCGACCATTTCCGGGATAGAAGAGATTGCCGAGGCGCAGGCGCTGGATGTGATCTCGCTGGGCATTGACCAGGACGCGCAGGAGAACTTCTTTCATCCTGAACGGCAAGAACCGCGCCGCAAAGGGGCAGGTGGCGTGCCTGTGCGCTCGGCTGAGGATTACCGCGCCCTCTATGCCGCCAGCCGGCGCGGTAATTTCCCGCTCATGCGCACTTATTCCGGCACGGATGATTTTATCCGCTTGGCCGAGATGTATGTCGCGACCATCAACATCGCCTGGGCAGCCATTCCGCTTTTTTGGTTCAATCAAATGGACGGGCGCGGCGCCTGGGATCTGGAAGGTTCGATCCGCGAACATCAGCGCGTGATGACCTGGTACGGTGAACGCGACATTCCGGTTGAATTGAACGAGCCGCATCATTGGGGTATGCGCGATGCGCCGGATGTGGTGTTTGTCGTTTCGGCATATCTCTCGGCCTATAATGCGCGTGCCTTTGGCGTGAAGGATTACATTGCTCAGTTGATGTTCAACAGCCCGCCGGGACTTTCGGACGCGATGGATCTGGCAAAAATGCTGACCGTGCTTGATCTGATTACCCCCCTTTCATCCCCCCATTTTGCAGAACAAAAAGGGGGGACAGAGGGGGGCACCTTCCGTATCTGGCGGCAGACACGCACCGGTCTACTGAGTTACCCGCTCGACCTGGATGCCGCTCGCGCCCATCTTGCCGCAAGTATCTACCTGCAAATGGCACTTAAGCCGCACATTATCCACGTTGTCGGGCATACTGAGGCGCACCATGCTGCCACCGCAGATGATGTTATCGAGGCTTGCAAAATGGCGCGGCGCGTTATCGAAAATTCGTTAACCGGTCAACCCGATATGACCGCCGATCCCAAAACACAGGAGCGCCGCGAGGAATTAGCAGCCGAGACTCGGATAACCTTGGATGCCATCCGCAGCCTTGCTGCCCCAGGCGTGGAAGACCCGTTGTTGGATGCGGCCACGCTGGCAAGAGCGGTCACAAGTGGTATTTTGGATGCGCCGCATTTGAAGAATAATCCTTTTGGGCGGGGAGCAATCCGTACGCAAATAGTCAAAGGACAATGCCTGACGATTGACGAAAAAGGCCATCCAATCAATGAAGCCGAACGGCTCTCCAGAATCAGATAGGAGGCACCATGACAACACCTGAAAAATATGCCGTGATCGGCGCAGGACACGGCGGCAAAGCCATGGCCGCGCATTTGGCTTTGATGGGATTCAAGGTCACCTTGTACAATCGTACGGCAGACCACGTAACCATCATCAAGAAACGCGGCGGCATCGAACTGGAAAGCGCAGAAGGCGGACCGCACGGCTTTGGCAAACTCGCCAAAGTCACTTCCGACATGAGCGAGGCCTTGAAAGACGCCGCGATTGTCATGGTCGTTGTCCCTTCCTCCGCGCATGCAGATGTCGCTCAGAAAATCGCCCCGTTCCTGAAAGACGGCCAAGTGGTCATTTTGCATCCCGGTCGCACCTGCGGCGCAATCGAGTTCACCAAGGTCATCCGCGATAATGGCTGCAAGGCGGATGTGACCGTAGCCGAGGCAGAAACGTTCATCTACGCCTCCCGTTCCGACGGGCCGGCCCAGGCGCGCATCTTTCGCATCAAGGAGGCCGTGCCGCTGGCCGCTCTGCCGGCGACGCGCACACAACGAGTACTGGATGCCATTGGCCCGGCTTATCCACAATTCATTGACGGTGGAAATGTCCTGCAGACCGGTTTGAACAATATGGGTGCCATCTTTCACCCCGCGCTTACCCTGCTCAACGCCGGTTGGATCGAATCTACGCATGGTGACTATCAGTTTTACATAGATGGTGTGACGCCTTCTGTGTCGCGGGTGTTGGAAGTTCTCGACCGCGAAAGGGTGACTGTTGCTTCTTCTCTGGGGATACGCGCCCGCACCGCGTTGGAATGGCTGAAACTGGCCTACGATACCATCGGTGAAGACCTGCACGAGGCCATCCACAATCAACCCGGTTACTATGGCATCAAAGCTCCCGCCACATTGAATCACCGTTATATCTTCGAGGATGTACCCATGAGCATGGTGCCGATAGCCTCGCTCGGCGAGCGCTACGGCGTTTCGGTGCGCGGCATGGATGCCATCATTCGCCTGGCCTGCATTGTCCATCGCACCGATTACTGGCGGCGCGGGCGTACGTTAGATAAATTGGGAATAAATGATCTGAGCGTTGGTGAATTAACACGCTACGCCAATGAAGGTGTATTGGAGTAACCATTGTACTCGGTTTGTAACGATTGCCAGGTGAGGGTATTTTGGCAGACATGCTGAAAGGAAGTAGATGGCAAAACTTAGAATCGGCTTACTGACCAAGAAACGGGGAAATTTTGTAATTCAAGAAAAGTTCACTGGCGCCGACAAGGTCGTTGACGAGACGGACGCCGAGGTAGAACATCACGAACGAGCGCTGACCGAAGCTGGTTATAGCGTCCGCCGGATTCATTGGGGACCCAATTTCATTTGCGATCTACAGGCTTCACATGTTGACCTCGTCTTCAACGTCTCCAGCCTGGTAGAAGCCGCGATCCTCGAAGAATTGAAGATACCCTACGTGGGATCCGACACGTTCACTATAGCTGTCGCCACCGATAAATCGCTGGCGAAACGGCTCTGGCAGCAGGCGTGCCTGCCGACATCGCCTTTCTGTGTTGCTAGATCAGAGAAGGACTGTGAGGTGTTTCGGGGCGTCCCGCCATTCGAATATCCGCTTTTCATCAAGCCGGTAGCTGGCCGAGGCAGCGCAGGGATCAATGACTCGTCCGTTGTCCACAGTTACGACCAACTGGTCAGCGGAGTTGTGAAAAGGTTTGAGACTATCGGTCAACCAGTCCTCATAGAGAAGTTCCTGCGAGGGAGAGAAATCACTATGGGTGTCCTGGGAAATGAGGATGCAAGAGCTCTTCCTCCATTAGAGATTGTGTATTATGAAGGGGATAACACACTAACTTTCGAGAAAAAGGAGTTAGATAACGACACCTTCCTTTGTCCTGCTCCGCTGACTGCTGAAAAGACCTACATGATGCAGCAATTGGCGCTACGGGCCTACCACGTGTTGGGTTTTAAGGACTTTGGCCGAATTGATACGATATTGACCGAGGAAGGGCCCTTCTTATTGGAAGGGAACACTTTTGCAGGGTTGATGTGCACACCCAAGGAGAAACCTCATAGCTATATTGGCTTCATGGCTCGCGCGGAGGGGAAGAACGGCAAAGCTCTGCTGGATGAGATCATTCAGATCGCTATCAGAAGACTCAACCTGAAAGCCTGTGTTTGAGATGTCAGTACCTCGGATAGAAATAGAACTCGACAAACTGATCCATAACGCCCGCAAGCTGTCAGCTCTATACGGTTCCAAGGGAATCCATATCACGGCTGTCACGAAGGGGGTTTGTGGATCTCCCAGAATTGCGAATGCTCTGCTCAATAGCGGAATCCGCTCCTTCGGCGATTCACGCATCGCCAACATACAAAAGATGCGAGAGGATGGGATAGATGCGCAGTTCATCCTCATACGCTCCCCTATGCCCAGCGAGGTCGAGCGAGTGGTCGAATTTGCCGACGTGAGCCTCAATACCGAGATCTCCGTTATCCGACTTCTTGCCGATCAGGCGACCAAACGCGGCAAAACCCATCGAGTCATTTTGATGATCGAACTGGGCGATCTACGGGAGGGCATACTACCCCCCGACCTCGAGCCGGTGGTAAAGGAGACGATTGGCATGCAGGGCGTCAAACTGGAAGGGGTCGGAACGAACCTTGCCTGTTTCGGGGGAGTCAGGCCAACCGAGGCAAAAATGTGGGAGTTGTCTGCAATTGCCGGCTACCTTCAGCGCAAGTTTGGCATCAATTTTGAAGTGGTCTCTGGAGGAAATTCGGCAAATTACCAATGGTTCGTTTCGACGCCGGATGTTGGCCTCATCAATCACTTGCGCATCGGTGAGGCGCTACTGCTTGGTTGCGACACGCTAACCCGAGAGCCGATTCCTGGCCTGTATACGGACGCGTTCACGTTGGTCGCCGAGGTGATCGAGCTCAAGACAAAGCCCTCAAAGCCCTACGGCGAAATCGCCCAAGATGCGTTCGGGTACGTTCCCATATACGAGGATAAAGGAAACATGCGAAGGGCGATCCTCGCCCTCGGGATGCAGGACGTTGACGTGTTGGCAATCAAGCCCAGGATAGAGGCAGACATCCTGGGGGCAAGCAGCGATCATCTGATCCTCGATGCCAGGGACTCCGGCCTGGACCTCGGGGTGGAAGTGCGGTTCGATGTCAATTATGGCGCGCTGCTCAGAGCGATGACATCGCCCTATGTGGAAAAGGTTTACCTGCCCTGATTCTTGCCCGACTGATGGCTGGTATAGGAGGTGCAGGGAACCGTCCCTGGTCGCTAGGACGTGCACACCGGTGCACTGGAGGTTACTGACCGTAGGGCAGAGAAATCACAAGGATTGTTGAGGAGTGCTTTGAGATGAGAATAGTTTTGACTTATGACCCACGTTGGGGATACACACCTAAAGATCATATTTCTTGCTGGGAAAGTCTGGACACTGTGGAGTACGTGGCTGGATTGTTAGGAGAAACAGGCAACACCGTTTTGCCTGTCAAAGCTGACGACGCGTTCGAGTTCAGACTCAAAGAAATCATGAACAATCACGCGGGGTCTTTGGTGTTCTGGCTTAACGAGTTTATGCCAACTGATTCTGGCAAGAAGTTAACCGCTGGGCGCCCGTTCACTGTTAGTGTTATAGAAAAGGTTGGGATGATGCACACTGGACCAGGCTCTGAAGCATTAGGTATAGGTCTCGATAAAGAGGCAACAAAAGATGTTTTTAGGAGGCTTGGCTTGCCAACCCCTGAATCCTATGTTGTTTATCCTGGCGATTATTCGCCAATCTACAAACAGGGTCATTGGGAAGGCTGTGTCATAATAAAGCCATTGCTTCACGGAGACAGCATAGGGATAGATGAGTTCTCTGTCGTTTATGCCGATGATTTTGGATCAATAAGAGAAAGGGTTGAACGAATACACCACGAATTCGATGAGCCTGTTCTCGTAGAAAGGTACATCGGAGGGGAGGGCACAAGAGAATTCACAGTGCCGATGCTTATTTCTCACGATGGAAGAGTAGCCGAACTGCCAATAACAGAGATTGATTTATCCCGGATAGCTGTTGCGCAGGGAAGGTTTAGGTTCCTAACTCATGCCATAAAAGACGAAGAATACAATCTAAAGATACCTGCAGAGCTTCCATCAGAAATCATCAGAAGGATACATTCCGATGTTGGAAGAATCATCAAAGAGATTGGGTGCACAGACATGACCAGAGTTGATTTGAGATATGACTCCACTGGTTTGTACTATATTGAAGTGAATGTTGATCCGGGTAAGAACAGGTTCAGCAGCTACCTAACAGCGTCTGCATATTCTCTTGGGTTGGACTATCCAGTAATAATCGCATTTATCCCGTATCAAGCCATGCTTAGATACGGATTGGAACCTCCAAGAGAGTTGGAGGAACTAGTAAAACCTGTTATGGCATTGTTTGATGCTGGTCGAGCTGTTGTAGTAAACCCTTAGATTTGGATGTCTACCAAAGTGAATGTGAAGTCAACTATTTCCGGCCAAAGCCTAAGGGAACGGAACGAGGTGCGAAATAACCGGCAACCTTCAACGCAAGTTTGGCATCAATTTTGAAGTCGTCTCTGGAGGAAATTCGGCAAATTACCAATGGTTCGTTTCGACGCCGTACGTTGGTCTCGTCAATCACTTGCGCATCGGTGAGGCGATCTTGCTGGGTCGCGACACACTAACCCGAGAGCAGATTCCTGACCTGTATACGGACGCGTTCACGCTGGTCGCCGAGGCGATCGAGCTCAAGACGAAGCCCTCAAGGCCCTACGGCGAAATAGCCCAGGATGCGTTCAGTCGCGTTCCCGTATTCGAGGACAAAGGAAACATGCGAAGGGCAATCCTCGCCCTCGGGAGGCAAGACGTTGACGTATCGGCGATCAAGCCCAGGATAAAGGCAAATGTCCTGGGGGCAAGCAGCGACCATTTAATTCTGGACATCAGGGATTCGGGCCTGGAGGTCGGAGCTGAAGTGCGGTTCGACATCGGGTATAGCGCTCTGCTCAGAGCGATGATGTCGCCCTATGTGGAAAAGGTGTATCTGCAAGGGGTTGAGACCAGTCATCGCCTTTAATGGTTCATGAAAAGAAGTGCAGATTTCGATCGCGAGCAGGATTTGCCAAATGGTTGGCGGATAAACACATAACCTAATGCTTCAGGAGAAGATATGAACGTAATTGCATGGCTCTCCCAGTATCCCGGTGGTTTCGATTGGTATGCCTGGGTAATCCTGCCTCTGCTTGTTTTCTTTGCCCGCGTGGTGGATGTGACACTCGGCACCATACGCATCATTTTCGTCTCGCGCGGCAAGAAATACCTGGCGCCACTGCTCGGGTTTGTGGAGGTATTCATCTGGGTCGCGGTTATCGCTCAAATTACGCGTGGCGCGCACAATATCGTGGCATACCTGGCCTATGCCTCCGGTTTTGCGGCTGGCAATTTCATTGGCATGTACATCGAGGACCGGCTGGCCATTGGCACGCTCGTCCTCCGCATCATTATCCCCAACGACGCCGATACGCTTATTGGGCTTCTTCGCGCCTCCGGTTTCGGGGTGACCAGCGTGGATGCCGAAGGGGCCACTGGCGCGGTCAAACTCATTTATACTATTGTCATGCGCAGGGACCTGGCAAATGTTGCGGATATCATACATAAAACCCGCCCCAACGCGTTCTTCACCATCGAGGAATTGCGTTCCGCTCAGGAAGGCGTTTTCCCTAGAAGAAACGCCTATCGGGTGGATACACTATTTTGGAGAAAATCAAAGTAATCTTCGGAGGCCAAATGAAAATCAGCGACTGCATGAAACGTAATGTTGTATCAATACCAGCCACGCTGACCATCGCGGAGGCAGCGGGTATTTTCGTCAACCGGAAAGTAGGCATCCTACCAGTGATAGATGAGGATAGCAAACCAATCGGCATTGTCAGCCTACGCGACCTGCTGGAACTGGAATTGCCCGATTTTGTCAACTTCATCGCCGACCTGGATTTTGTCCACGATTTTGGCGCGGTGGAAACCACCCGTCCCACACTGAAAGAACTAGCCCAACCGGTGACGAGCATCATGCAGCCGATCACAACCATCCCCGAGGATTGCGGGTTGTTGCGCGCCTACGCCATGATGTTACAGCACAACCTGCTCGATTTACCCGTAGTCTCGAAGACTGGGAAATTGGTGGGCATTGCCTCGCGTGTGGATGTCGGCACTGCAATTCTCTCGACCTGGCCTTCCAAGGAGGCTAAGAAGCAATGATCGTCGCCGCCGCTGTTCTATTCAGCCTGATTTTTCTGATTTGCCTTTGGCTGATCTTCACTGAAAAACTTGACCGCTCCTTGACCTCAATTGCTGGGGCTGCATTGATGGTTGGTGTGGGGATCATATTAAACCTCTACACAGAATCTGATGCTCTTGCTGCGATTGACTTCAACACGCTTGGCTTGTTGCTGGGTATGATGATCCTGGTCGCACTGCTGGAACCGACCGGCGTTTTCCAGTTTCTGGCCGTCTGGGCTGGCCGGCTCTCGCGCGGCAGGCCAATCTTGCTTCTGGTGCTGCTCGGGACGGTTACAACTGTGCTCTCAATGTTCTTGAATAATGTGACCACTGTTGTGCTCATTGCACCGGTGACCATCCTGATCAGTGAAATTCTTGGTATCAATCCTCTACCGTATCTGGTTGCAGAGGCCTTGCTGTCTAACGTTGGCGGCGTGGCGACCCTGATCGGTGATCCGCCCAACATTCTAATTGCATCCGCAGCGAACCTGACGTTTGATCAATTCCTGACCCACTCCCTGCCGATTGTCGTAGCTGTCTGGTTGGTTGCGTTGCTGCTCATCCGTTTTCTCTTTCGTCATGAATTATCCATCAAACCGCCGAATACCGGGGTTTTGATGCAATTGAATCCTGCGGAAGCCCTGGAAGATCGTAAGACTGCCTGGCGTGCGCTTGTAGTGTTAGCCGTGACAATCTTGTTCTTCTTCATTTACCATTTCTTCCATATCAGCCCTGCGTATGTTGCTTTGAGCGGGGCTGTAATTGCTCTTGTGTGGATCCGCCCGAAATTCGACGAAGTGCTGAAGCGCGTGGAATGGAGCGTGCTGATCTTCTTCGCTGCCCTGTTCATCATGGTCGGCGGATTGGAGGCGGCTGGCGTACTGGATGCTTTGGTGCGGCTGATGGAACATGCCGCCGTTATACCGCCAGTGCTGTTTGGCGTTCTGCTCATCTGGGTAGTGGCGGGACTTTCGGCCATCGTGGATAACGTGCCGATCACTATTGCCCTGATTCCGGTTATCCAGGGGCTGGGCGCGGCGGGCATGGATGTCGGTCCATTGTGGTGGGCGCTGGCCTTCGGCGCCGGCTTCGGCGGCAACGGCACGATCATTGGCTCGACGGCTAACATCATCGTTGCCACACTCTCCGAAAAGACGCGCACGCCGATCACCCCCAAACTCTGGAACAAGCGCGGCCTGCCGGTCATGCTGGCGACCTGCGCGGTGGCAAGTATTTTGTATGCGATCGCGTATCCGCTGTTCTAACACGGAGAACACAAAGAGGCACAAAGAGAAAGAATTAATACCTTCGTGTTCCCTTCGACTTCTCTCAGGGCAAGCCTTAGTGCCCGCCTGCCCCCGTTCTCTGGGGGTCGTGGGAAAAAACTATGACCCTAAAAGCTGACTTCACCCATTGGCTGAAAGAAACGCTCGAACCCTCGCTGAAAAAATTCCCAGAGCGGAAGGCGCGCTTCGAGACATCGGCCGGTATCGAGGTCCCGCGTGTGGCCCTGCCCGTTGATGAGTCCCCAGATTATGAGCAAAAACTCGGCTTCCCCGGCGAGTACCCGTTCACGCGTGGCATCCAGCCCACCATGTATCGCGGCCGGCTGTGGACGATGCGTCAATACGCCGGTTACGCCACCGCCGAGGAGACCAACGGCCGCTTCCGCTATCTGCTCGCAGAGGGGCAGACCGGCCTCTCGGTCGCGTTCGATTTACCGACCCAGATCGGCTACGACGCGGATGATCCCATCGCGCAGGGCGAAGTGGGCAAGGTGGGCGTTTCGATCTCGTCCATTCACGATATGGATCAGTTGTTCGACCAGATCCCGCTCGAGGAGGTTTCGACTTCGATGACCATCAACGCGCCTGCGGGCGTTTTGCTGGCGATGTACATTGCGGTTGCGAAGCGCCAGGGCGCGGACATGCGGAGACTGCGCGGCACCATCCAGAACGACATTCTCAAAGAGTACGTGGCGCGCGGCACATATATTTTCCCGCCCGCGCCGTCCATGCGGCTCATCACCGACATCTTCCAGTTCTGCGCCGCCGAAGTGCCGTATTGGAATACGATCTCGATCTCGGGATATCACATCCGTGAAGCAGGTTCCACCGCCGTGCAGGAAGTGGCGTTCACGCTGGCGAATGCGATTGCGTACGTGGAAGCCGCGCTGAAGGTGGGCCTCAAGGTGGACGACTTCGCGGGGCAACTCTCGTTCTTCTTCAATGCGCATAATAATCTCCTGGAAGAGGTGGCTAAATTCCGCGCGGCTCGCCGCATGTGGGCAAGAATCATGCGCGAACGCTTCAAAGCCCAAAAGCCCGCCAGTTGGCAATTGCGTTTCCACACACAGACCGCTGGCTCCACGCTTACCGCGCAACAACCCGAAAACAACATCGTGCGCGTCACTTTGCAAGCTCTTTCCGCCGTCCTCGGCGGAACTCAAAGCCTGCACACCAACAGCATGGACGAAGCCTTATGGTTGCCGACTGAAAAGTCGGTACGCGTTGCGCTGCGCACGCAACAGATCATCGCCTACGAGTCGGGCGTCGCCGATTCGATTGACCCGCTGGCGGGTTCGTATCTCATCGAACATCTTACCGACGAGATCGAAAAAGGCGCCAGTGACTACATCGCCAAGATTGACGAGATGGGCGGCGCGTTGCAGTCCATTGAACGCGGCTACATGCAGAACGAAATCCAAAACGCCGCCTACGCCGCGCAACTGGCGATCGAGAAGAAAGAGCAGATCGTTGTGGGTGTCAATCAATTCCAGGTTGATGAAGCCGTGACGCTGGAACGTTTGAAGGTTGACCCGGCGATTGAGCTGGGGCAAAAGGCGAAGTTGAAGGCGTTGAGGGAGGGGAGAAATGAGAAACGAGTTGACGAGTTACTGGGAAGGCTCAAGGACGCGGCACTCGGTACTCAGAACTTGTTACCGCTCTTTGTTGAATGCGTCGAAAACGACATCACGCTCGGCGAGATTTGCAATACGCTCAGAGGCGTGTGGGGTGAGTACGTGGCGGAGGGGTTTTAGTTCGTAATTTGTTGTAAAATTGGAAGTGGAAGGAGTAATCGTATGATAACCTTTGAAACCACCATCCTGCGCGAACTTGCTGATTTGCCTGAAGCGCGCCGCACCGATGTGCTGACATACATACGATTCCTGAAACTTGGCTTGGCCGATGAAAAGGGAATCGAAAAAAGTTTTGATGAATCGTGGAAAAAAGTGCGCGCCAGGGCAAAGAAACTCAAAATTACGCAGGAAGATATTGATGCCGAAATCCGCGCCGTGCGGGATGGCAAATGAGACGCGTCGTCATTGACACAAATGTTATGGTTTCATCCTATCTGGGTGGAGGGCTGGAGACCATTATCGTTGCATGGACAGCGGGAAAATTTACACTGATCGTAAGCAATCAAGTTGTAAGCGAATATCTCGAAGTGTTAAGCCGCCCGAGATTCAAGATCGCTCACGACGAGTTGAATGATTTCGCCGCGTTGATTCTAAGCAAAGCAGAGTTTGTTTTACCAGAAGAAAGCATTCATGCTGTAGAAGCCGACCCATCCGACAACAAATTTATAGAAGCTGCCGTTGCAGGGCAGGCAGACTTCATTGTCAACGGTGATAAGCATTTGCTGGATTTGAAGGAGTATAAGGGCATTTCCATCATCACGCCGCGCGCGTTTTTGGAACAACTTGGGGAGTAGAACACGTGGCACGTGATACTTGGTACTTGTCACTTTCCATCATTGAGTGTGTCAAAAACGGCATCACGCTGGGTGAGATCTGCAATACGCTCCGCGGCGTGCCTGCCCCCGTTAGGGGGTGGGGTGAGTACGTGGCGGAGGGGTTTTAATCACAGGTATAATCGAATTTGGAGGCTGTGATGAAAATCTCCGAATCCCTTGAATCTGCTCGTTACATGGTTGATCCGAAGGGGAAGCGAACCGATGTGGTGATCCCTTTCGAGACATGGCAGAAATTGCTCGAAGCCTGGGAGCGGTTGATCGAACGGCTCAAAGACCAGGAAGACCGCGCCATTTTACAGGAATGGCTGGCGCGCCGCGCTTCGGGCGAGAAGGATACTGTCACATTGATGGAACTCGAAAAAGAGTTGGTCGCCGATGGGCTCTTATCGGGTTGAGATTACCAATGCGGCGAGACTGACTCACGCTCGGCGAGATTTGCAATACGCTCAGAGGCGTGCCTGCGCCCGTTCTGGGGGTATGGTGGGGAGTATCAAGCGGAGGGGTTTTAGAAAACCATTAGGAGGCTGAGATGAGAAAGCTGACAGTGTCAATTTGCTTGCTCGTCATTTTGCTGACTTCTTGTACACAAGGAAGTAGCGTTACTTCTGAGAGTACGTTGACAATCACACAAACACCGATAGCAACAGCAACGTATACGCCGAGTCCGACGGCGATGAATACGCCTTTCCCAGATCTGGAAGGAAGGCTGTTCTTTGACATGAACGCCTCTACATTCAAAGATGAGACCTCTTTTAATTATGATCAAGCCAGGTTGAACAGTCCGTTGAATCAACTGGTACGTGAGTATATATCCACCTTTCCTGATTCATTCTATCAGACAAAGCAAGTTGTTGGGCTGCAGAAAGTGATAGATGACTATGTTAGCGAAAATCCTGATACTCTTCAAGACCAATTACATCCTGTTTTGCTAAAGGCCATAGATGATTATGTCAGCGCACATCCAGGTGTCCAGGACGGAGATCTTATCAAAATAGACGAGCCAGGGCTTCCTGGCTATACAGTGTGCGTGGAAGAAAATTGTGTACAGACAGACCCGCAGGGCATTTTCTCTCTTCCTAATCCAAGCGGAGCCTCAAGAGCAAGCATAAAGATAACCGACCCATTTGCAGACTTTCCTGCCTGGGCGATGAGATATATCAACGATTGGAAGGGGCCGGTTGTTGTGCCTGCCTACACTAAGGATGTGGATGCGGCAACAATGGCCAGACTCACAACTATCCCTGGGTGTGATGCAGATCTGGATGCGCTTGTATGCAAGCTTAATGATACAACATTGCAATTAAGAGATCAGCATTTGAATGACACAAGTATAATTCCGATTGGGAATGGTACTTCTATCAAATTGGGCGCAGACAGTAATGTAGGGTTGATGCAAGGGTTCCTAACGCTGCCGTTTGTGGCGGAGCAGGTGCCTAAGCCTTTCATTATTACTTATTTTGATATAATTGGACTTCGTCTTTTTACGAATTCCTTTCAATACTCCAATAGTCTAGACGGTATATGCCTAACTTATGATGGTAAATACAACCAACCAGGAGACTTAATCACGCTTACAGCCGGTTGCGTAGATTCCCATCCCGGATATGATTACATAATTAATAGGGGAGACCTAATTATCTCGGCGGCACCTACTTCAGTTGTATTTTATACTACTACTCCATCTGAAACGCCTAAATTGCGTATGAACATTTGGTTTAACGATCCTAATTTACCTGAAGATAAATATTCAAACGCTTATGGTCACTTTGATGTTATGTTAGTTCAAATAGATGACAAAATTTATCGTGGACAAATTCTTGGTTTGGGCGGAAGTTCAAATATGCACCCACCACAACCAAATTTACATTTTGATCTGTCACATTTTATTCCTGAAGGTGCGTGGTATTTAGACTTATACAAATATACCGTTAAACTTAACCCACTATGGAATAATTTTTGGGGCAGTGATGTAAGCTATTGGACTAGTAGTAATAATCCCCAATTTTCGCTTCCGTGATTTTAATCGGGAATTTCTCAAGGCCGCCCCCTCCGCCTTTGGCACCTCCCCCAAATGTGACAGAAAATATTTTGTTGGCACAAGAATTTCTCATGTCGCATTTGGGGGAGGCTGGGTGGGGGCAGGGCTTCGTGGTAGACTCGGGGAAATAAAGTTATGCCGCCAAAACGTTCCAATCCCTTAACCATGTACCAAGCGGGAAAACTCCGTAAAGAGCCTACTCCCGCTGAAAGAAAATTGTGGGCGTATTTACGTGACAATAAATTGAATGGGGTGAATATCAGAAGACAGCACGCCTTTGGGAATTACATTGTAGATTTCGTCTCAGTGAAAAAGAAATTGGTGATTGAGTTGGATGGGAGTCAACATCTGGAGCAAGAAGAATATGATGTTGAGAGAACCAAATATTTGGAATTATTGGGCTTCAAAGTCATCCGCTTTTGGAACAATGATGTGATGAACGATATTGAGGGTGTTGTCCGTGCGATTGAAATGGCGCTAAACGACAAGTAGATTATCGCGCCTGCTTTGAGGGGGAATTCTCACCTCCCCCTCCGCCCTAGCGGGCACCTTCGCGAAGCACACTGTAAGTGCCCCCATTTTGCCCCCCTTTAATCCCCCCATTTTCTTTGAAAATGGGGGGACAGTGGGGGGCGGAGGCTGGGTGGGGGTAAGGCGCGTGCGTGGACACGGGTTTGCGCAGGTCAAGGTTTCGCGGACGTGTGCCCGTAGGGTAGACACCTTCGACAGGTTTTTGGGGTGTATAATTTGAGCCAGGAGAATCCGCTATGGTACTCAGCGAAAAAATCCAGGAATATATCCAGAAACTTCCGCCGTCGTTTCAGGAAGAAGTGCTGGATTATTTAGAATTCCTTCTTACCAAAGCAGAGCGCGAAGATAAGGAATGGTCGCGACTCTCGCTGGCGTCAGCAATGCGCGGCATGGAAGATGAGCCTGAACTTTACACGCTCGCGGATTTGAAGGTCAAATACTCATGAGAAGTGCGGGGGACATTGTTCTATTCCGCTTTCCACAGACGGATTTAGCCGACGATAAACTGCGCCCCGCGCTTTTGCTTGGTAAACTTCCAGGCGAGTACGACGATTGGCTTACCTGCATGATTTCATCGCAAACGCGTCATTATCTGCCGAACTTTGACGAAATTGTTCAAGAGGGCGATTCGGATTTTGCTCAAAGCGGATTGAAACTTGAAAGCGTTATCCGAGTTGGAAGATTGGCGGTTATTGAAGGTGAAAGCCTGCTCGGTGAAGTTGGAAAGATTTCCAACGAACGATTAAAGCGAGTCAAAAGTCATCTTGCAGATTGGATTATGAAGTAAAGGTCGGAGTCGAAAGACTCCGATTTTTTTGTTTACTCGTCTGCGCCTGCTTTGACGGAAAATTGCCCCCTCCGCCTTTGGCACCTCCCCCAAATGCGACAGAAAATATTTTGTGGGCATAAGAATTTCTCATGTCGCATTTGGGGGAGGCTGGGTGGGGGCAGGGCTTCGTGTTAGACTCATGGAAATAAAGTTATGCCGCCAAAACGTTCCAATCCCTTAACCATGTACCAAGCGGGAAAACTTCGCAAAGAGCTTACTCCCGCCGAAAGAAAACTGTGGGCGTATTTACGCGGGAATAAATTTAACGGGGTGAATTTCAGAAGACAGCACGCCTTTGGGAATTACATTGTAGATTTCGTCTCAGTGAAAAAGAAGTTGGTGATTGAGTTGGATGGGAGCCAACATTTGGAGCAAGAAGAATATGATATTGAACGAACCAAGTATTTGGAATCGCAGGGGTATAAAGTAATTCGATTCTGGAACAACCAGGTGATGAACGATATTGAGGGTGTTGTCTGTGTGATTGAGATGGCTCTAAACGATAGGTGAATTTAGCCCTGCAATTGGTTTTGAGCGGGGTATAATTTGAACAGAGATAGGAGATCTACCATGACCCGAACATTCACTGCTGTAATCCATAAAGAAGATGACTGGTATGTGGCAGATTGTCCCGAAGTGGGGACAGTCAGCCAGGGAAAAACTGTGGAAGAGGCTGTTGCCAATCTGAAAGAAGCAACCGAACTTTATCTGGAGGAATTTCCCCTGCCAGAAACCAACCATCCATTATTGACGACCTTTGAAGTGGCGACTTATGCCTAATTTACCACATTTGTCTGGGCGGGAAGTTATTCGTGTGTTGGAGCGACTTGGTTTCGTTCAGGTGCGTCAACGTGGAAGCCATGTTGTCATGAAAAAGTCCACGACTGAAGGAAGCGTTGGTTGTGTTGTGCCTTTGCACGACGAAGTTGCACTTGGGACATTGCACAGCATTCTCAAATAAGCCAGAGTCACAGCAGACGATTTTATCAAAGTTATGAAGTGATCGGAGCCGAAAGGCTCCGATTTGTTAGTGGGTTCTGATAGTATCTATGAGGGGGCGACTCGTGAGAAACCAATCGTTCCCCCAGGCGCTCGACGATCATCCAGGCTTTTTCTTGCGGATGCGCTCTACCACGCGCTTCAAGGCTTGGGTGGGTTGTTCGGGCCGCACCTGGCGTTGTGTTTCCTTGCTCAAAGCCATGGCCATATCCTTGAGGATGGCGTCCAACTGAAGACAGAAGGTGCGCCTTACCTGCGGAGACTGGGCTGTGCTTGCTTCGAGGCCAATGATCCCCCTAATCGTTAGGCGCGGCGCGATCTTTTCGCCGCGCGAGTAATTTTCGGATGCGGGCGTGCCGTTCGCGCGTCAGCGGGTAGAACCAGGCTGCCGTCACCGCGCTGAAGAGAAGCACCGCGCCGAAGGGGCCGATCAGGACGCGGATGGCCGTCAGCGTGGCCGGCGACTGCATGAACAAGGTCGCGTTTTCCGGCGGGGTCTGGTAACCGAACCAGCCCATTACCTGCAGGGCGATGAAGATCGCCAGCGCGCCGGTCAGCTTGCGGACGAAGTTCTTGACGCCGTAGTAGATGCCTTCCTGACGGCGGCCGGTGCGCAGCTCGTCCCACTCGATCACGTCCGGGAAGATGGCGTCCGGCAGGATGTGCGCAGCCGAGACGCTCAGCCCGGCCAGGAAGGACATCCAAAGCACCAGCGTGATCTGTCCCGGCCGCACCGAGAAAATAGCCAACTGTACACCGGCCCAAAAGACCATCCCGATGATATAGGCGCTGCGTTTGCTCAAGCGGTGTGAGAGCCACAGCCAGAAGGGCAGGGCGATCACCGCCGTGATGAGCAAGATGGCGAAGACCGCCGATTCGAGCGGCAGGCTGATGCCGAGCAGCGTTACCGAGAAGAGCAGATTGCCGCGCGCGATCCAATAGAGCAGGTAGAAGGGCAGCGCCAGCGCCACAAGGTCGAAGGTGATCCAGTTCAGCATGTAGATGGCGGTCGCGAAGCGGAAGGGGATGTTGCCCCAGGCGGTGCGGACAGTCTCGCGGAAAGGGATATCCGGCACAGTTTTGGTCTCAGTCGTAACGTATTTTTCGCGCACCACGGCGAAGATGAGCAGGTATGGGATGGCTGCAAGCCCGCCGAACATACCTGCTACGAGAAGGTAGCCCTGCTGCTGGTTCAGGCCGGCGCTTAATGCCGCGTCCACGATCATCGGCGCGGCAACAGCGGTCGCCAGCGAGGCCAGCAGGTTGAAGAAGATGCGGAAACTGGTCAGCGTGGTGCGGTCATCGTAATCGGGTGTCAGTTCGGGCAGCAGAGCTGAGAAGGGCACGCCGCACAACGTTTCGAATGTGTCGCTGAGCATGAAAGCCAGCGAGACAGTGGCTGCCAGGGCGATCTGGTTGTGCCAGGGCGGCGCCCACCACAGCAGCATGAAACTCAACCCGAAGGGGATGGCGAAGATCAGCAGGAATGGGCGGCGGCGGCCCCAGCGCGTGCGGACGCGGTCGGTGAGGATGCCGACTAGGGGATCGTTGACCGCGTCCCAGATGATGCCCAGCAGCGCGGCGACCGAGGCCAGGCGCGGCTCCAGCCCGACCACGTCGGTCAGGAAGATGGCGTAGAAGATCTGGCGCAGGGTGCCGTAGCTGGATCCGCTCCAGTCGCCGGTGCCGTAGACCAGTTTTGTCCAAAAAGACAATTTCGGGGTTGATGTTGGGTTTGACATGATTGGGGGAGTTGGGAAAAGAAGATGTTGGCTAATGGCTGTTGGCTATTAGCTCTTGGCTTTTAGCTTCTGGATGAATGAGTTGAGCATTTCTTGTCTTTCTCTCCGTTTTGCCAATAATTTTCGAATTCGGCCGTGTTTTTCGCGCGTCAATGGGTAGAAGGCAGCGGTGAGCACCGCGCTGAAAAGCAGGATCGCGCCGAAGGGTCCGATCAAGAAGCGGATGGCCGCCAGGGCGCTGGCGGGTTGCATAAACTGGGTCGCGCCCTCAGGCGGAGACTGGTAGCCGAACCAGCCCAGCACCTGCAATGCAATGAAAATGGCAATCGCCCCGGTCAGCTTGCGGGTAAAGTTCTTGATGCCGTAGTAGATCCCCTCCTGGCGGCGGCCGGTGCGCAGTTCGTCCCACTCGATCACATCCGGGAAGATCGAGTCGGGCAGCACGTGGGCGTTCGAGACGGAGATACCTGCCAGAAATGCCAACACCAGGATGGTGGTGGTCTGTCCAGGCTGGACGCCAAAGATGAGCAATTGGACAACTGCCCAGAAAGACATCCCGATGATGTAAGCGATGTGCTTGCTCAGTCGCTGCGAGAGCCAGACCCAGAACGGCAGGACGATAACGGCAGTCACCAGCAGGAGGCCAAGAACTGAGGATTCAATCCTCATGCCGAGCGCCTTTTGCAGCAGATTGCCGCGCGCCACCCAATAGGTCAGATAGAACGGCAAGACGAGGCAAACCAGGTCGAAGGTCGTCCAGTTGAGGATGTAGATGCCGGTCGCAAAACGGAAGGGGATGTTAGCCCAGGCCGTCCGCACGGTCTCTCTGAAGGAAACGCTCTGCTCTTTCCGGATCTCTTCCTCAGGACGGACACGCTCGCGCACGACGAAAAAGATGAGCAGGATGGGGATGACTGCCAGCCCGCCGAAGAGGGCCGCTACGATCATGTAACCCTGTTGCTGGGTTGCGCCGGAAGCCAGCACCGCCTTGACGATCTCAGGCGCGGCCACCGCGGTTACCAGCGAGGCGAGCAGGTTGAAGAACATGCGGAAACCGGTCAGGGATGTGCGCTCATCGTAGTCGGGGGTGATCTCAGGCGTCAGCGAGTAAAGGGGGACGAAGATAAGCGTCTGGAACGTGTCGCTGAGCATGTAGGCCAGCATCACGGTGGCTGCCACGGCGAGCTGGCTATGCCAGGGTGGCACCCACCATAGTATTATAAAAGCCAGTCCGTAGGGGATGGCGAAAAATAGCAGGAACGGGCGGCGCCTTCCCCAGCGCGTCTTGAGCCGGTCGCTGAGCATCCCGACCAGCGGATCGTTGACCGCATCCCAGAGGATGCCCAGCAGCGCGGCGAACGAGGCCAGGCGCGGCTCCAGCCCGACCACGTCGGTCAGGAAGATGGCGTAAAAAATCTGGCGCAGGGTGCCGAAGCTGGAGATGCTCCAGTCGCCGGAACCGAAGGCCAGTTTTGTCCAGAGCGAAAGATATTTTTTCTTGGGCAGGACTTGCGCTACTGTGCTCATGAGGCTCTCCTTTGGCGAGGTTATTACCTTGTCAAACCGTCCAACAAATCTAACACCAATTCCTTCAAATCCCCTCGATTGGGAAGGGTGCCGATCAGACCATAAATGGGCGCCAGGCGGGAGGGCAGGCCGCCGCCTCCGCCCAGCAAGGAGGAAACCTTGCCCATCAGCCAACTGACCCATTTCTCCGGCAGGATGCGCGTCAGGAAATTGGCAAGCATGACCAGGAATTTGCTGGCTGTCTTGCGCAGGCTCGGCTTGCGCACCACGCCCGCCGCTGCCTCCAGGTCAGCCAGGAACTCGTCGGCCACGGCGGCATGCATGTAGTTGACGGTCATATGCAGGCAGGCGGGGAAATGCTGCCGGTCGAGGTGCCAGCCGCGCAGTTCCAGCTCGTCGGCCACTTCGTTCATATCTATTTTGGCTGAAGCAATGGCAAAGACGCTCATCTCCGGGTCACTGAGCACTGTCAGGCCGGGGATGGCTTTGATGCCCTCTTGAAGGTATTTGGCGGTCTTCATCACCGTATCGGTGATGTGCAGGTAGCCCTCCTCGCCCAGGTAGTTCATCAAGGCCCAGGCGGCTGCCACCGGCCCGCCGGCGCGCGAACCGGTCATGGTCGGCGAGGGGTAGATTCCGCCCGGCCAGTCAATGTAGACGAACATCTGGTGGCGGCGCAGTTCCGGGGTCCGGTAGAGGACGACCGAGGCGGGTTTGGCGGCGTAGCCGAATTTGTGCAGGTCGGCAGACATCGAGGTCACGCCTGGCACGGAGAAGTCGAAATCCGGCACGGGGTGTCCGAGCTTGCGCACAAAGGGGAGCATGAACCCACCCACGCAGGAATCCGTGTGGAAGAGCAGGCCGTGTTCCTGGGCCAGGGCAGCCAGCTCACGAATCGGGTCAATCACGCCGTGCGGGTAGGAGGGGGCCGAACCGGCCATCAAAATAGTGTTCGGCGTGATGGCAGCGCGCATGGCCTCCACATCAGCGCGGAAGTCGGCGCGCACCGGCACGTGGACGGCGCGCACGCTGAAGTATTCGGCTGCCTTGTCGAAAGCCGGATGCGCGGTGAGGGGCAGCACCATCTCTGGTGCGTGGATGCCAGGGCGGTGTACCCGCGACCAATCGCGGGCTGTCTTGACAGCCATCAGCAGCGACTCGGTGCCGCCGGTGGTGATGTTGCCGCATACGTTCTGGTCGCCGCCCAGCAACGCGGCGGTCATGGCGACCACTTCGGTTTCGAACTTGCGTAGGCTGGGGAAGGCGGTCGGGTTGAGGCCGTTCTCGGCGAAGAACATGGTGAAGGCCTCTTTGAGCAGGTTGTCAATTTCGTCGCTGATGTGGTAGACCAACCCGAAGACGCGCCCTTGCTCCCACTTTATGTCGTGGTCGCGCGCGGCGCGCATGGCTTCAAGCACGCCTTCTTTGGAACGACCTTTAGCAGGAATCGTCAGCATAGCTCCTCCTTCGGATGCTATTAGTTTAGCACGAAATTCAGCACAGAGGCATAGGTAACATAGGTGAAACCTCAGCCCGCGATATAATCGCCCCATGCCTGCTCGATCCCTGGCCGAAAAACTCAAATCTCTGGGCGTCAAGATTGGGACCTCAGACCTGCTTCCACCGCAGCCTAAACCGAAGACGGGCGTTCCCATCGAAGAGGTTGTGGATGGGCGTTATATTGCCACGCGTCAGGGCGATACCTTCGTTTACGAAAACCACTATCCGCTCGATTACCACCACGGCATTGTGCCCCTCTGCCCTCCTGCTCCTCTGCACACACTTGCACAATGGGCCAACGACATGCGTCTCACCGACCTGCCGCTCGAAGCTTTTGCCTTCCTCGACACCGAAACCAGCGGATTGGCAGGCGGAACCGGCACGTACGCCTTCATGGTCGGCGTGGGGCGCTTCGAGGCCGGGATCTTTCATCTGGCGCAATTCTTCATGCGCGATCCCAGCGAGGAGCCGGCACTGCTCGAAGCCCTGGCGGATTTCCTGGCCCCCGCGCAGGCCCTGGTTACCTATAACGGCAAAGCCTTCGACGCGCCCCTTCTCGTCACTCGTTACTCATTACACAACATCCCCATTCCATTCAAGGATTACTCCCATTTAGATTTACTGCCATTGGCCAGGCGCTTATGGCGCGACCGTCTTCCCAGCCGCTCGTTGAAGTACATCGAAGAGAATGTATTGGGCGCGCCGCGCACCAGCCAGGAAGTGCCTGGCTATGAAATCCCTTATCTCTATTTCGATTACCTGCGCAGCGGCGACGCCACGCCGTTGAAGGGGGTTTTTTACCACAACGCCATGGACGTCGTTGCCCTGGCAGCCATGCTCAATCATACCAGCCATATGCTGGCGGATCCGCTGCACGGATGCATCGAGCATGGTTTGGATCGCATCGCGCTCGCCAAACTCTTCGAAGACTTGGGTAAGTGGGACGAAGCCGCCCGCCTCTACGAGCGCGGCCTGGAGCAGCAATTGCCCGAAGCCGATTTCTGGCAAGCGGTCAAGCGTCTCTCGCTCCTCCAGCGCCGCCGCGGGGATTTGGAGTCTGCCGCCCAACTCTGGACAAAAGCCGCGGACGACGGCCACGTCTACGCCCACATCGAACTGGCAAAATACTACGAGCATCGCCACCGTGACCACGCCGCCGCGCTGGAGTGGACGCGCAAGGCGATAGAGCGGGTAGGGGAGTTAGACATCCCGCGCTACGAGTATAATCACTGGATGGAAGAGTTGGAGCACCGGCGGGAGCGGCTGGAAGGGAAGTCCAGAAAATGAAAAGCAACGCACTTGACTGGTGAGCCGCTTTTCTGTTAAAGTCGGATGGTTCATGGAATAGGGATTTTGGAAATATCCCAGATTTTGAAATTGTCGAAGGCGACAGCGGCTTTCCCAGATGATGTTGGATTTTGGACCCAAAGATAGTTAGCACCAATGCGCATTTGCGTGTTCTCTGCGTAGTATAGCGGCAGACCGTTCACATAAAAGGCAAATTTCCATCCTTTGGCAATCAGTAAAAGATGATTGGATTGATCGCCTGAATGCGCCGCGCCATCGAAGCGCAGCCCTTCATTCTCGCCCGGTTGTTCAAAAATTATTTCTACAAGGCCATCGTAGCGTACCACAATTGAGTGGTTCGGTCCTTTGAGCTCTCTAAAAGCGACAAACCAATAAGAATCGCTGACCGTACTATGCAAAAAGCGGCCATCAATTTCCAAAACGAAGTCGGGATAGTCAATATTTGCCCGGCGTGCCATGCAAGAATATCCGCTCGTAATCACAAGTTCGCCGCCTGTGTATTCCATATCACATCCAAACCAATACTCTGATTGCCATCCCCCTGATTTATCATGAAAATCGTCCTGAAAGTTTGGGGCGCGGCTGGCGATTGTATCCAAAATCGGCTGTGCGAAACCCGTCACCCAATCTGGCGGAGGTGTGGGTGTGATTGTTGGGGCAGGCGTGGCAGTCGGCCGCTCAGTCGGCGTACTCGATGGCTCGGACGTGACGCTGGGCAGTTCAGTCGGCGAAGGGAATGGGGGGATGCTGGTCGAAATGACTGGCGCGGCACAGGCCGTTATCGCCGCGACCAGCAACAGAGCCAAGCCGATGATTAGGGATCGCAAGTTATTGCACATGTTTCCCTCCTCGGAAACTTATTGGGTAACAGCATACTCATTATAGGACAAAAAAAGAAAATAGACGATTCTGTTTCGCATTCTTTTACGCACCGCGGATTTGTCTGTAGGATGCTATGTTTTATAATGGCGATGGGAAGAGGAGTGGATGATCGAGTATGGGTTTAACCCCTGAGACTCCACCCCCAGCCCCTCTCCAAATGGGGAGGGGAGTCGCTCCTTCCCCCTTGGGGAGAGACCAGGAGGAGAACACACTCCTCGCCCCACTTACCCTGAGCCTGTCGAAGGCTGGGGGAAAGACCGGGAGGGGAATAGGCTCCTCCCCCCGCCTGCCCTGAGCCTGTCGAAGGGTGGGGGGAGTTCGGGAGGGGGTCTTCGTCAGCCTTACAGACATAAGATACAATATGGGCATGAAAAGATACTTTTTCTCTATCCTACTCATTCTTATGGCTTCCTGTGCGGTTGCCTCGCCAACGCCTTCACCCTTCGGGTACTTCGCCGCAACTCCCAGCCTGACCCGAACACAAACTCCCGGCCCGCCGCGCGTCCTGGCGGTCGAATCCTTCCTGGCCGATATCGCTCAGAATGTGGCCGGTGACCGGCTGGCGGTCGAGACCCTCATCCCGCTGGGCGTGGATCCGCACGCTTACCAGCCGACGCCGCGCGACGCGGCCAAGGTTGCGGATTGCAACATTTTGATCGTCAACGGCGCGGGGATCGAAGCCTTCCTCGACCCTCTGCTTGCCAACGCGGGTGGAGAGCGGCTGATCATCACCGCCTCGGCCGGGCTGACGCCGCGCCCCGATCCGCAAGGCGAGCATCCCCAAGGCGACCCACACTTCTGGCTCGACCCGAACAATGTCATCCAGTACGTGGAAAATATCCGCGACGGTCTTTCGCAGGCTGACCCGGACGGCTCGGAAATCTACGCCGCCAATGCCGCCGCGTACCTCAAGCAATTGATAGCCCTCGACCAATGGATCACGCAACAGCTGGCCACCCTCCAGCCGGAGCGCCGCCTGTTGGTCACCAACCACGAAAGCCTCGGTTATTTTGCCGACCGCTATGGATTCACGGTCGTTGGGGCAGTCATTCCCAGCGTCAGCACCGATGCCTCGCCGACTGCCCAGCAAATGGCGGCTTTGATCGAGCAGATCAAAGCCACCGGCGCACCGGCCATCTTCCTGGAGATGGGAGCCAATCCCCAACTGGCGCAGCAGATCGCCGCAGAGACGGGTGTAAAAGTCGTGACCGACCTATACACACACTCGCTTTCCGCTCCCGATGGCCCCGCGCCGACTTACATTGACATGATGAAGTACAATGTCGGCCGGATTGTGGCCGGATGCCAGAGTTGAGGGCAGCACTAGCGCTGGCCGTCGGCTGGCGATTATTGTCTATGTTCCTCCGGCAGTTGCACTGCCGGAGGGTGGGCCGAACTGCAATTGCGGGAGCGAGCAAAGGGTTCGTTCGGCAATTGAACAAGGATCGTTCAGCAGTTGTACTGCTGAACGCTGGCTTATGAGCAGATATCGCGTTTTCCGAGATGATGATCTCGCCTATTTCATCACCTGCACGGTTGTAGATTGGATCTCTGTGTTTACCGTTGATTCCTACTGCCGAATTGTGCTAAACAGCCTGGCTTATGTACGTTCTAATAAGAAAACGCAGTTGAATGCCTATGTTCTGATGCCAACCCATCTCCATGCAGTGCTGTGGCTGGAAAAAGGTGTATCGTTGTCAGACATTTTGCGAGACTTTAAGAGATTTACGTCCCTCGCAATATCGAGAGAAGCTGAGCGTCGAGGTGATTGTTATCTTCTACAGGCTTTTGCAGAGGCGCGCCAACACGGACGGGCGCAGGTTGTATCGCAATATCAGGTATGGCAGGAAGGTTCACATCCCGAGGCAATCTACATTGAAAAATTCGCCAACCAGAAAATCGAATACATTCATGCCAATCCGGTAAAGGCGGGGCTTGTTTCTTCACCTGAAGATTGGCAATATTCAAGCGCAAGGGCTTATTATCTTGGCGAAGAAGTAATTCCTCCTGTGGATAAAATTGGATATGCAGAATAAACAGGCTGCAGTACTCGTGTAAGAATAAGTTCCTTGGTTTAGGATGCAATTGGACTGCATCCTGCTCGCAGTGCAACTGCTCGCGAACGACAAAGAAAATGAAGAATGGATAAATATACCTCCCGTATTACCCCTTACACCCATGTCCACCACGACCCGGATGCGCCGATCCTCGAAACGCAGCGGCTGACCGTGAGCTATAATGGCCGCCCTGCGCTGGAGGCTTTGAACTTTCACCTGCACGCCGGGGAACGCGTTGCCGTCGTAGGGCCGAATGGGGCGGGGAAAAGCACCCTCTTCAAAGTGATCGCGGGCGTGCTGCCGCCGACGAGCGGTGAAGTCAAGATTTCTGGCTACGGTCCGCATGGTCACATTTGCATCGCTTACGTGCCGCAGCGCACACAGGTGGATTGGCGCTTCCCGGCCAGCGTGGCCGACGTGGTCATGATGGGGCGCATCGGGCGGGTAGGACTCTTCCGCTGGCCGCGCCGCGCCGACTGGCAAACCGTCCGCGCCGCGCTGGGGGCTGTGGACATGCTCCCCCTGGCAGGTCGCCAGATCGGCGAACTTTCCGGCGGGCAGCAGCAGCGTATGTTCCTTGCCCGCGCTCTGGCGCAGGAGGCCGAACTGGTGCTGATGGACGAGCCGCTCAACGGCCTGGACGCTCCCTCGCAGGAAGCCATCCTGGGCGTGCTGGATGGACTCCGTCAGCGCAAGATCACTGTGTTGGTCGCCACGCACGACCTTGGGCAGGCGGCGCGTTATTTCGACCGCGTCATGCTGCTCAACCGCCGTCTTATCCGTTTCGGACCTCCTGCCGAGGTGTTGACAGCTGAAAATTTGCTCAACGCTTATGGCAGCCAGGGCCAGTTGATTCGAAATGCGGATGGCACGGCGACGCTGACGGATACCTGCTGTGATGGGGAGGAAGAGTGACTGGCTTGCTTGATATCTTCATCCAGCCTCTAACCTACGATTTCATGGTGCGTGGCCTGATCGCGGCCGTGCTGGTCGGCATTGCCTGCGCAGTGGTGGGCGTGTACGTCGTTTTACGCGGCATGGCCTTCTTCGGCGACGCACTGGCGCACGCAGTGCTGCCCGGCGTGGCCCTCGGCTATCTCGTCAGCGGCAGCGGACGTGAGAACCTCTTCTGGTGGGCGCTCGGTTCGGCCGTGTTCGTCGCCCTTGCCATCGGGCGTGTCAGCCGCCGCGCTGGGATCAAGGAAGATACCGCCATCGGCATCCTCTTCGCAAGCATGTTCGCGCTGGGCATTGCCCTGATCTCCACTGTCCGCAGCTATACCGTGGACTTGAGTCACTTCCTTTTTGGCGACGTGCTCGGCGTCTCGACCCATGACCTGCTCCTGACCGCTGTCTTCGGTGGAGTTGTCTTACTGGCGATCTTTCTTTTCTATAAGGAATTCCTCGTTTTATCTTTCGATCCTGTGTTGGCAGCCACCCTGCGCCTGCCGGCCTCCTTGCTCAACAACCTGCTCTTCGTGCTGATGGCGCTGACAGTCTCCGTTGCCATGCAGACGGTGGGAGTGGCGTTGATGGTAGCCATGCTGGTCACCCCGGCGGCCACGGCCTCGCTGCTGACGCGCCGCCTGTGGGCGATGATGCTGGTCTCGGCCGCCATCGGCGCCCTTTCGGCGGTGACCGGCCTCTATCTGAGTTATTATCTCAATATTGTCTCCGGCTCGGCCATCGTGTTGACCGCCACCGCGATTTTCCTGCTGGTATTCTTGTTCAATCCGAGGCAGGGGGTATTACGTAGGGAAAAAAGAATAACCACAACCCCCACAAAACGGGTGCAAGAGGGCGCGAAGGAACACGAAGGGAAAGAAAAATCTGTGTGAATCCGTGGCATCCTACCCGAAGGGTAAATCTGTGGCTTAAACTTTCAGAATGAATACAATATCCCGCACTCCGCACGCCGCCCATACCATGCGACATTCGTCACTTTCCACTTCCCACTTCTCACTTTTCACTTTTTACTTCTTACTCATTACCCTTTTCTCATCCCTTTTCCTCACCTCCTGCGCCGCCCCTACCCAGGTCACCCCCTCTCCTACTTCCTTTGTCACTCTCTCTCCCACTCCCATCACCTCCCTATTCGTTGTCACTCCCCCTCCCTCACCGACCCCCTCACCTACACCCATTCCCCTTGAGCGCCCGCAGTATACCTTGAACTTGCTGATCAACTACACCCGCAAGGCCGCGGCCGTGGAGGAAACCATCCTTTATCCCAATCTGAGCGGCGAGAGTCTGCCCAATTTAATGCTGGCTGTGGAACCCAATTTCTGGATGGGCGGTTTCAGCCTGCAGGAGGTGACCGTTGACGACATCCCCATCAGCACATATAACCTCGAAGGCCAACGCCTTGAAATTACTTTGCCTCAGCCCCTCGAGCCGGGAAGTTTCACAAAACTTTCACTGAACTTTAGCTTGATCTTGCCTCAGATGCCGGCTTATAGCGACCCCAATGATGTCCGCCCGCAAATTTACGGCTACACCTCCCGGCAGGTCAACCTGGTGGATTGGTACCCTTTCGTCGTGCCGTACATTCCCGGCACAGGCTGGGTCTTGCACAATCCCTGGTTCTACGGCGAGCACCTGGTCTATGATTCTGCAGATTTCGATGTCCTTGTCCACTTTGGTGACGCCTCCGAGCCGAAGATCGCGGCCAGCGGCGTCGAGCTGCCTTCCGAGGATGGCCATCGCTTCCGCCTGGAGAATGGACGCACCTTTGCACTTTCGTTCAGTGACTTGTATGAAATAAAGAGCGAGATAATTGACGGCGTAACGGTCTATAGCTATTACTTCCCGTTTTACGCCTTTGCTGGTCAGGCCGTCCTTGATGCAACCGGTCAGGCGCTGCAAGCCTATACAGACCACTTTGGCCCTTATCCCCATGCCACGCTGACCGCCGTGCAGGGTGATTTCAACGATGGCATGGAATTTTCGGGCTTTTACTTCATGAGCCGCGATTTCTACAATCTCTATGACGGTACGCCGAAAAACTACCTGACGATCATCGCTGCCCACGAGACCGCCCACCAGTGGTGGTTCGACCTGGTTGCCAATGACCAGGCCCTCGAACCCTGGCTGGACGAAGCCCTCGCAACTTATAGCGAGCACGTTTTCTACGAGCAGTTATCCCCTGACCTGGTGGACTGGTGGTGGAGCTACCGCGTTGACTTCTATCATCCGAGCGGCTATCTCGACACGCGCATTTATGACGCTGGCGGCTATCGGGCTTACACCGATGCGATTTACCTGAATGGCGCCCACTTCCTCGAAGATTTGCGTCAGCGCATCGGCGATGAGGCCTTTTTTGCCTTTCTGAAGGACTATGTGGCGCAGTACGCCCACCGCCGCGCCACAACCGCCGATTTTTTTACCCTCCTGCGCCAGCACACGTCTGTGGATTATTCTGATATTATCGGGAAATACTTCAAGGATTCACACTAATGGTAGCCAGTAGGCTACCATAAAGACCGGACATGCCTCGTACCTCATCCCTGCCGCCACTTTTTTTGCTCCTTACGGTTCTGGCCTGGACTTTAACCGGTTGCGCCGGCCTCGGGCTTTTTGGTCCGGCACAAGTGGTTGCCACGCCCCTCCCACCGACGGTCACACCCAATCCAAACCCCTCGCCCACGCTGACGCCCTTCCAGCCGCTGGCCGATGTGCCGCTGGCTTCTCCCCTCCCGTCCGCCACCTCTACGCCGTTCCCTCCGCCGACCCTTCCTCCCACGCCGACCGCCACACCGACCGCTACGCTGAATCCGCCGCCAAGCCCGCTGCCTCCAGGCGACGTTCCCCTGCGTCCGCAATATACCCTAGCGGTCATGCTGGACTATGCCAACCATTCCCTCTCTGTGGATGAGACGATCAATTACCCCAACCTGTCCGCAGATTCCCTTTCGAGCCTCCTCCTGGCGGTTGAGCCGAACTTGTGGACGGGAGCCTTTCAATTGGATTGGCTTACCATTAACGGTCAGTCCTCCACCAACTACGGCTTGAGCGGGCAGCGGCTCGAGATTTACCTGCCCCAGCCGCTCGTCACGGGCGGAGCGGTTCTCCTGACCATGCACTTCGAGGTTTACATCCCGTGGATTTCATCCAACCATGTCTTCGGTTACAACAACGCCCAAGCCAACCTGGTGGACTGGTACCCGTTCGTTACGCCGTATGCAACCGGCCAGGGTTGGCTGCTGCACGAGCCGCGACCGGTCGGCGAGCACCTGGTTTACGATGTCGCCGACTTCGACGTGACCATCCAACTGGCCGATCCCACCCTGCCGGTGACGGTCGCGGCCAGCGCGCCGGCCGAGCCAAGCGGGGCAGGCTGGCATTATTCCCTCACCAACGCCCGCGCGTTCGTTTTTTCAGCCAGCACGATGTACTTGTCTGCGACGACCACCTTTGGGTCGGTGGTGGTAACGAGTTATTACTTCAGCGGGCATGAGGCTGCCGGTCAGGCCATCCCTCAGGCGGTGGCGGCTGCCCTCTCTGTCTACAGCGACCGTTATGCGCCCTATCCTTATGCCAGCATGAGCATCGTGGAGGCCTATTACCCGGACGGCATGGAATATGGCAGCCTGTTCTTCCTGAACAGGAGTTTCTATTTGGGTTACGATGGCACGGCAAGGAACAACCTGACCATGATCGGCATCCACGAGGCGGCCCATGCTTGGTGGTTCGGGCTGGTGGGCGATGACCAGGCGCTCGAACCCTGGCTGGACGAGGCTCTGTGCATTTACAGCGAGCGCATTTTCTACGAGACGCTTTACCCTGACCTGATGGGCTGGTGGTGGAACTTCCGCGTCTACGACTTTCAACCGGCCGGCTGGGTGGATTCGAGCATTTACGATCTGGGCAGTTTTCGCCCCTACACCGACGCCGTCTACTTGCGCGGGGCGGAGTTTATGGAAGATTTGCGCGTCCGCATCGGCGATGGAACCTTCTTCGCTTTTCTACAAGATTACGCCGCGCAGATGGCGTACCAGCGCGCCACAGCGGACGATTTCTTCCGAATCTTGCGCCAGCATACGGCGGTTGATTTTTCGGATATCGTGGCCTCGTATTTCCAATATCCGCACTGAAACCCAGCCACCCATGCCCATCCTTGCCATATTCCTGCTCTTGATTTCCGCCGCGCTGCACGCCCTCTGGAATCTGCTCCTCAAAGGGTCGGATGAAAAATACGTTGCCATGGGCTGGCAGGTGATCATCGGCGGCATCCTGTCGCTGATCGCTTTGTTCTTTACCGGCCTGCCTCCGCGTTCCATGTGGCTTTTTGCGCTTGCCAGTGGAGCTTTGGAAGCCATTTATTTTGTCCTGCTTTCATATGCCTACAGCGGCCACGACTTCTCACTAGTTTATCCCATGGCACGCGGCGCCGCACCCGCCCTTCTCGTGCTTTGGGCTGCATTGTTCTTGCGCGAGAAGCCAACCCTGGGTGGATTTCTCGGCATTGCCATGATCGTCTGTGGGATTGTAGTCATCGGCGCGACCAGCCTCTTGCAGAATCACGAGGGCAAGCCGCATCTCAAGGGGATCGCCATCGCGTTGACCGTCGCCTTCATTATCTCAGTTTATACTCTGTTGGATGGGTTTGCCGTCAAACACGGCCCCAGCCTGCCCTATGCCTTGAGCATGTTCACCCTGGTCCCCGTTCTGACCACGCCTTTTATTGTTCGCCATTATGGATGGAAACACCTGGTTGAAGCCTGGGTCGGAGGACGGCTCCGCTTGATCGCCCTCGGCTTACTTGGCGTGGTGGCTTATGCCATTGCGCTCTTCGCCTACTCGTTCGCCCCGCTGAATTATTCGGAAGCCATTCGCGAGGTCAGCGTCGTGATCGGCGCGTTCGCCGGCTGGCGCTTCCTGGGCGAGAAGATGGGCGGCTACCGCGTCCTGGGCTCGGTGGTGATCTTTGCCGGCATCCTGCTCATTGGCATCTATGGATAAAAAATCACCTCAAAACTCCGTAGAGACGGCTCCAATGCCGTCGCATCATCAGGCGTGGGAGCCCGATCAGCTCCTTGTGAGATAGTTTCTAGGAGTCTCATGGCCGATCAACAATACCCTGAGCCAACGGTCAGGGCGTTCATTTTCAACGCCAAAGGCGAATTGCTCCTGCTCCAATCCCATAAATGGCCGGGCAGGTACGTCATCCCTGGCGGGCACGTGGAACTGGGCGAAAGGCTGGAGCAGGCAGTTGTCCGCGAATCGAAAGAGGAAACCGGGCTGGATGTTTACGATGTGGCGTTCATCAACTTCCAGGAATTCATCTACGATCCCGCCTTCTGGAAGCCGCGCCATTTCATTTTCTTCGATTTTGCCTGCAAGACGGATGGCGCGGAGGTGTGCCTCAACGACGAAGCACAGGGATATATCTGGGTCGAGCTGCGTAAGGCCTTGTCGCTGGTATTGGACACGTACACGCGCAGGTCAATCGAGGTGTATTTGGTAAGATTTTCGCAGGTTTGAAAGATGCTTGAAGCGAACGGATTGGCTTCGCGAAGCACACCCGCGAATTACCCGCGAAGTACCCGGAGGGTGAAGGGTGAAGGGAGCAACGGTAGCGGCTGGCTCTCCCTCTCCATTTTCACAGAAAATGGGGAGGGCGACTGCTACGTCCCCGTAGGGGGCAGGGCCGGGTGGGGTTTCCCTTACTCGGCGCGGGTCTCCTGACCCCGCTGAGCTTCTGACCGCCCATAGGCCCCCGTTTTAAGGGGGCAGGTCTCCTGCCAGTTGCTCCAATATTTCTCTTCCTCTCTTGCGGTCTAGTTGGAAGTAGTTATCCTCGAGTTCTTCTCTCGCAGGCAGGAATTCGAACTTCATACCTCCCGAAAGTCCACCATCATTATGGTAGCCTTTGCATAAGCCCCGTCGTACTGTGCCGGGGTAGAAGCAGTGAGGCAAGATGCGTCGACAAGGTTTTTACAAGTTCAACCTGCCAGATCAACACATTCCCTACCCATTGGAAGGGGATTAGACCAGGGCGTGGATTGAACGAATTTTCACATTGCGGACGAGAGTTTGGCAAGGCCTGTCAAGCCTGGTGTATGACCTTCCCGCCGACCATGGTGAGATCGATGGTCAAGTTGAGGATATCGGCTGTCTCGACGGTGTACGGATTGTCGTGCCAAACGATCAGGTCGGCAAACTTGCCCAGCTCCAGAGAGCCCTTCTTGTTTTCCGCAAAGTCCGCATAGGCGCCGCCCATCGTGTGAGCGTACATGGCCTCATCGATGGTCATCGCCTGTTCGGGACTGACCGGCTTCTTGGAGGGAGTGGCGCGCACGATGCTGGCATACAGCGTGGACTGCGGATCCCACCACGGCATCGAGGGTGCGTCAGAACTGAGACACAGGGGCACACCCATGTCCAGCCAGGTGCGGGTCGGGATCATGCGCTGTGCTCGTTCCTCCCCCCAGATCCTTTCCGCTGCATCTCCAAATGCCCGGATGAGCGTGGGCTGCGTGGAGATCACAACACCGAGGTCCTTTTCGCGCTGCAGGGCTTTGTCTGAGTTCAGCACGGAGTGTTCAATGCGGTGCCGCGGGTCGGGGCGCGGGTTGGCATTCATGGCCTGCTCAATGGCATCCAGCGCCATGTCCACCGCCGCGTCGCCCGCCGTATGCAGGGCCACCTGGTAGCCTGCATCGTGAAAGGCGCGCACGGCCTCATTCAGGTCATTGGGCTTCCAGATGGGGATGTTCCAGGCGAGACCGTTGTGGGGCTCATTGGTGTACGACGCCTCCAGGGCGCCGTCTACCTGGAACTTGGCCCCGGCGAAGTGCATGTAATCATCCTCGTAGCGCATGGCCTCGATGTCGGCGATGCGCCCATCCAGTTCCTGGATGTACTCCAAGACATTCATCACCTGCCCCCGGATGCTCATCTCACCGCGGCGCCCAAGATTGAAGTAAGCCTGCATGCGGTCCATGTCGCGCGCATACACGTCCTGAAAACTGGTGACGCCCATTGCTGCGAACGTTGCCTGCGGGTTCAGGATGCTGGTCTCCATGGTCTGCACACTCGTCAGTTCTGGAGGCCACAACCGGCGGAAGTAGTCCATCGCCGGGTGATTCAAGACCGTGCCGTTGGGCTCATTGGAATTGGGCTCGCGCAGGAAGCGTCCATTACCCGGATCGGGTGTGCTGGCATTTACGCCGGCCATCTCCAGCGCCAGGCTGTTGACCACCGCCATGTGCCCGCCCTGGTTGGTGACAAACACAGGATGATTCGGCGAAATCGGATCGAGGTCGTGCTTGTTTGGGTAGCGGCCTTCAAAGGTCACCCACCCCGCCCCGATGACCCACTCCCCGACGGGAGTGCTGGCGATCTTCTCCGCGAGCTTGGCCTGCATATCACTGACCGTGAAGACGGCCGGCCAATTGACATCAACATACGCGGTGCCAAGAAGACCGCAGGCGCTCAAGTGGCAGTGCGCGTCGATCAGGCCGGGGGTCACGGTGCGCCCACTGAGATCGATGACCTGTGAACTGTCGCCAGCCATGTTACGCACAGCCTGCTCGTCGCCAACAAACAGGATGAGTCCATCCTTGATGGCCAGCGCCTTTACCGCAGTGCGGTTCGCATCCATCGTGACGATATTGCCATTGATCAGGATGGTATCGGCAACTTCACCCGGGACCAGAGTGGGGGGTGGCTGCGCCGCGGTGCTGACCGGCGTTGGCACTGCGGTCAGCTCAAGCAGCTTTGAGCCGCCCCCGCAGGCCAGGGTAGCTCCGCCCAATGCAACTCCACTTAGCTTGAGAAAGTCTCGGCGGGTCAATCGGTACTTATGATTCTGACACATGACAGCTCGCTCCTTTCCCTGCCCAACATGGGCAGGTATCCAAACACTTGTGCCGCACAACGGCTTGGCTTCGTGAAGCACCCCCGCGAAGTACCCGAAGGGTGAAGGGTGAAGGGGGCTGCGGCAGTAGCTGGCTTTACCTCTCCATTTTCGAAGAAAATGGGGAGGGTGACCGCTGCGTCCCCGTAGGGGGCAGGGCCGAGTGGGGTCTCACCCCTATTATCGCGCAACTTCTGGCAAACCGCGCCGTTCGCGAGCGGCGGAGCCGGTTACCTGTTCCGCCTGTCCTGCCTGTACCTGTGCAAATACAGGTGACGGTTTTTGTCAGGGCGCACTTTGCGGGGTCCGTCGCGAAGCATCCCTGCCGAAGGTCCCCGCGAAGTACCCGGAGGGTGAAGGGGGAAGGGGGCTGCCTGCCCCGGTTCTATCGGGGGAGCCGGTGTTGGGCGCTACTCTTGGTTATCCACAATCACTAATGATTAGGACTCAATGGATGTTCATGATGAATTACTGGGATAAACCACGTTGCGTAACTGAGTGTCAACTTTGCAAATATGGTTTACTAGCCATTGCTCCATATCTATTTTAAGTTCAATTACCTCTACTAAACTCACACCCTCAGACCGAACCCAGGTTTCCATCGCATGAAGTTTTTCCCGAAATCGACCGTGTTCAGCTCGATTCAACGCAGCACCGGGACATTTGTATTGCTCCATAATAGCTTCTTCGCGAGGGAAGTGGGTTTCGGAATATGATAAAAAGAATTGAAGAGCATCATGAATCGCTTCAACTCCTTTCCTGTTTACTACGGCATCGTCGAACTGGTTGAATCGCAGTATCCATTCCTTGTGCTCCTCGTCGATGTCTGATGATCCGGTTGTCATTATCTCGTAATTCCATTCGATCGCCATTTTATCTCCTATTCAGTTTCTTGAAGAATAATGCATTAGTCCAAGCGCCCAACGAGACTGTCGAAAAACATCTTTTTGAACCCTCAAATTATACCTAAACGCAAGATTTCAACGCTCTATTGGGGTATTATCCAGTTCGTCATTTTATCCACGGCTTGGTGCACTCATCTCCAATG
>Ga0315279_10000447_pt1 | contig 82547 bp, 92 predicted proteins | sample YL17G06_20_MG_FD_203694 | JGI IMG/M metagenome (GOLD analysis project Ga0315279, IMG submission 203694) | Sediment microbial communities from Yellowstone Lake, YNP, Wyoming, USA - YL17G06_20 | ecosystem: Environmental > Aquatic > Freshwater > Lake > Sediment | place: USA: Wyoming | collected...
AACACAAACACAAATATGCCGAATTCAAACATCCCAATAGCGTCTATTGGGCCAACGTACCATATGAAAAGGAATGTGGCTGCCGCACCTATCTCTCCCATGATGAAGGATCTTATGATGAAATAAAGTCTCTGCACCCACGTAGAAAACAACAGAACCTTGATCACTGCTCTTTTCTCGATCTCACTTTCAGCTCCACTGCTGTGCTTTGTAACACTTCCTATCTGTTGCAGTATCCTTTTTGCGTAATGAACGTCTGATAAACGCAACATCATTTTTGCATAATGAGCGTCTGATAAATCCTTGGAACTTGCGCTTTCAAGCTCTAACAAAATCCTTTGTGCTATTTCGTCTATTTCAGCATCTACTCTTTCTATTTCAGCATCTTTAGTTACCATTATCCCACCCGAATATTCTAAGTATTTTGGATACCAAGTCGTTTAATATGATTTTTGCCTGCTCTGCACGCGCGAATTCCGAAGAAGCACTTCAGAGAAGGTCAATACATAGACGAAGTAGTAATGACCAAGTTGATTGAGTGAACGCCCTCTATTTGGGTTTAGGTGCGAATTTAACTAGTAGTGACGCGTTTGAATAGATGGTCCCGCGAAGCGTGCGCCATGAATTTTCTGCCTAAGCTCTACGATGTCGGGCACGGATGGCTCAACGTCTTACCTTATTCTTCCGTTGCATTCCTGATCGGCCTCGCGCTTTGATTTCTGTTTGTGTGAAGTTAGACGCCGCGCGCGCCTCCGAAAAGAATCTTAAGATATTTATAAATGGGAATTTAGACTATTATCTGAGTAATCGGAACCGTGGTTTTCCTGAGGATCCACCGTGGCAAAAGAATTAAATGAGCAAGTTGAGACGCATCTTTAGATTGGAGGTGAAAGAATGCCTGAAAAAAAGGAAAAGAAGGGTAAAGCTGAAGAGGCTGCAGAGAAAACCGGAGAAGCAATCGGTAAAGGCCTTAAGAAAGGCTTTGGAGTTGTAAAGGGTGTTGGAAAGGGAATAAAGGAAGGGGTTAAGGGAGAAGAAAAGAAGAAAGACTGATTTCCTTCTCAACAATAGACATAGACTTCGAACCAGCGCGCTTAGTCCTATTCTGGCATAATCTTAGCGTGCGCTAAAGTGGATTGCTCAAACATTGACGGATAGAAATTCATAAATAGAAGTTTTCACAAACCGAAACCAAGAATGAAAGAGGTGTGAAATTGGCAGGAGAACGTTTTGAAATATTCAAAGATGCGGCAGGAAAATTCAGGTTCAGACTTAGAGCTCAAAATGGGGAGATCATAGCGGAAAGCCAAGGTTACGAATCAAAAGAGGGATGCCAAAAAGGAATAGCATCAGTCAAGGAAAATGCTTCCAAAGCAGAAACAAAAGACTACACACCCTAGAAACCCACACTTTCTCTTTTTTCGAACTTCTGCATCTGCATGAGTTCCTTTGGTTCAGCCATTGCTCTTACCGATTTCTCCCATCGGTGTCGTGTCAGCATGGTTCTACGAAGTTTTATATATTAGGGATAGGCGATTTATCTCACGAAGTTAGCTATGGACACGTTTTGGACGATTGTTGTTATTCTCGTTATACTGTGGGCAGTGGGATTCTTTGCTCTGCCTAGCGTAGGCGCACTGATACATATACTGCTAGTGATTGCCGTGATTGTGATAGTCTATCGGCTTTTGACTGGAAGACATATCTTGAGTGGAGAAAAAAGATAGCGTTCACAGACCGGATCGCCCCCTCCAATAACTCGCGCGCCCTGGACTCGCTGACTTCAATGCCTTCTATTGACCTTATTTCTCATTTGTTTGTAGAACTCCAGAAAAGGCACGCTTTTGTCTGCATCAAGAAACCTCAAATTCTTATGAGGTTCGCAAGCTCATTCAAGTCCGCTGCCATTATCTCTTTGACGTAGGCATCCTTTGTGCCGAATAGCAATGATATGAGAAGCTCTTCGTGAACCTCGTATGCCTGCTCTTAACATAGTTCTCCTTTATTTTCAATATGCCTCTGTCAGTTAGGGTTTGCAGTTTGCTGATCACGTATGTTTTGCTGCCAAGCAGCTGGATGTTGAACCCAAGTCCTTCCAGAGTTTTCACGATTTCGTGCGCGTATAGCAATTAGTAAATGAGATTTGCTGGCGAAGGCGTTATGGAAATGATATATAGTAATTTTGCCTCTAACTTTGAAAGGCGGCAAGTTATGCCAAAATGTCCGAACTGCAAAGCGCACACGCCAAGAGCCACAAAAGAATGGAACTTTGGGCGGTTCAGAGTCAAGATGTATAAGTGCACTAAGTGTGGAAATCAATTTAGAGAATATTTCATGGGAAGCACGTTGCGATTTGTCTTGAGCGCTCACAACGGTGGTTTGGGAAAGATTAGAGTGGGGAAAGAAACGGCGGACAGGTTCAAGACCCATCAATGACCCTTCTCTCTCGCACGCGCTTTTTTCTTTGAGCCCAACTTTTTCAAGTATCAGGAGGGGCAGAGACCCGTATTCTCGCTTGCTTTTCTGGCGCGCACGCTAGTTCCAGTCCTGGCTAGTTGCACACAGAAAAAATATAAGATAAATCCTGCGTATAGGACTGTGGAGGAGTAGCTATGCCTGAAAAGAAAAAAGGAACCCTCGCGATTAAGAAGGCAAAGAAGCCTGTGCTTGCCGTTAGGAAACCTCAGCCCAGCGTGATTCGAAACTTCAACGATCTGTTAGACACCTTTCGGGATGAGTTCGGAGGTTACTTGTGGGATCCCTTTAGGGGATTCGAGTGGCCTGTCGAATATGAACTGCCGATGCGAATACCATACGTTGACGTTATCGACTCTGGCAACGAGTATGTCGTGAAAGCGGAGCTTCCAGGGTTGAAAAAGGAAAACGTGCAGATTGAAGTGGCGCCGAACGAGTTGTCAATCACCGCTAGATCTGATGTGGAGAAGGAGGAGAAGGGAAAAACCTATTTGCATAGGGAAAGGGCTTTCTCCACGTTCCGCAGACGCATAGGATTCGGAGAAAGAATAGATACCGAAAAAGCTTCAGCAAACATGGCAGAAGGAATCCTTGAAATAAAACTTCCCAAGCTCGAGCCCAAGCCTGAAAGGAAAACCAAAAAGATAACACCCCAATAATTCCCTTTTTTTCCATCTAGCTAGTTAACTGGATCGTTCAAATAAGCACACTTACCTTCTACATCATGGTATGGCGTGCACGAGGTGATGATATGGACAAAGTGAAATCGAATGTAAGCTATGAATGCAAAAAATGTGGTGCAAAAGGAACTTTAGTTGAAAGCGTTGAGTCTATCGATTTGAACGAAATCAAGTTACCTTGCGGTTGTCCAGCGGAAAACGGTATATTTCAAATTTTCCATTTCAGACTTCATAAGGGGTAAGAAGAGACATTGATAGCGCGCGCGAAAGTGTTAAATGCGATAAGCAGTCACATGTAATAAGCACTTGAATTTTTGTGGAGGTGAAAAAGTTGGTTCTAGGGGAAAAAATTTGGGAAGAGAAGGGCAAAATGATGGGAATGTCCATCAAATCCATAGGTCCTGAAGGCGTCCACATGGAAGAGACTTTTGCGTCTGAGGTCAAGGGTCTAGGCCGAGCCCCGAGTGGCCGAAACATTGGAACAATTAACGTTATTGAGACACCTGGCGGATTCTCAAGCGGAACAGGCCAGGGATATCTAGTGACACAGGAAGGGGATTCTGTGGTGTGGAAGTGTTACTTACTCGGCAAGTCGGAAGCAGGGAAGACAAAAAGCTTGAATATCATTCAGTTCATGACTAATTCTCAAAGACTCTCTTGGATGAACGGCTTCATCGCTGTTGCTGAAAGTATCGCCGATGAGAAAACCATGGAGTTCAGCGACACTGGTTACGAATGGAAGTAGGCGAGAATCGCGCGCGCTTCTCGTATTCGAGAACTATGCGCTATGCTTAGAGGAATCCCTGCTTTTTCACTATGCCTTTAATCTCACGCCAGATCGCATTCACTGTACGTCTTGCTTCTCTGTCGATCGCCAGTAATACTGAGAGATAGATTGCGCTGCCAGCTAGAACGACGGCCAGAGTCAACAGTATCGTTGTTGTGTCTGGAAGCACGTAGAAAAAGGCTGCTGAAACGGCAGATGCAAGAATGTATTTTCCAATGCTTCTCCAAGGGATATCCATTCTGACAGAATTATGCATCATTGCATATTGAATGAGTGATGTGGCAGCGTGGGCTGCAAGGTTAATTGCCGTCACGAAGACAGCTGCCTGCACTGGCCCGCCACCCGCATACTGAGTTAAAATGTAATAACACGTGGGTATGGAGATAACGGCTTGCACGTAAGGCAGCGTGAACACCTTGAAAATCTTGCTTCTGAGAAGTCCCCTGAACGGTATCGTCACTTCTTCATCGAATTTCTCAACACCAAATACGACTGAAGAGTAGAACTGCGAGATCAGAACAACAAACGCGTCGACGGCCAGCAGCAGAAGAACCGGTGCCGCTTCATTGAAGTGCACGTTCAGAATTGTCAGCAGTGACTGCGGCAAGGACAATACGATCGTCGTCATTGGAATTGCAAACATCAAGACTGTTTTTAGCGTTGAGGTCACTTCTTCAGGGTCGTTCTTGGTTAGGAGCCTCGGATACAGCGCATACGACAGAAAAAGAGAGTAGCCGATTATGTTTGCGAAAGTCGTCGCTGCCTGATAGTCCCCTCTTGCCGCTTGCCCACCGTAGAGGAACAGCAGAATGACTGGAAACGCTGCCAATTGATTCCCAACGGCGTTGTAGATGTTGGCACTTGACCACTTGAGCCATTGTCTTGCGTAAGCCCACTGAATCTTCTGCCTCAACTCCTTCATGGTCAGCTTCAGATAGTACAGTACCTGAACTGAAGCCGATATTATGAGGCTTAGAAGCGCTCCAAAGAACAGTTGTTGAAGCCAGACAATCAACAAATATGCTAGAACAATCTTGCAGCTTTCTTCAATGATAAGGCCGTAGCCTATCGCTTGAGGTTTCTTTGCCCTCAGGACAGATTCCAGTACTGCAATCAGGTACATGTTTATGATTTGTGCCGAAGCAAGGAGGTACATGAGCACGTATGTCCCGCTAATGTTGAATGCGGTCGTTATGAAAGGGGTCAATGAAACATATACAAACATGAAGATTACAGAGCACACTAGGTTTGCGAGAAAACCTGTTCTAGCCGCTCCTCGGTTATGACGGGCGACAAATCGCATTGTCCAAAACGGAAACACACCACTCAACAGCAGAAAATAGCTTATCACGTCGAAGATGTTGGCCCAAATGCCATACTCCTGTTTCGCCATGTTCCTCGTCAACAGAAGGGTGAAGAAGAGGCCTGTCACTAGACTGAGCATCTGAGCTGCAAAAACTATGAAACCAGAATAGTGAAGCCTTATTTCATCTTTCTCCAATTGCGCTCACACTTGTCTGCCAAATGCAGGATCTTTGGTCACGCGAAGCTTTCTATTGAATGCCTAAGGACTTTTCCACGGGGTTCTGAGGAAGTTACGGTACTAGCGGATGCTTTTTAACATTCACCTTCTTCTTTCACGTCCACTTGAGTGACCTCGCCAACTCGTATTGCAGCATCAAATTTCAGCGTGCACTAGTAAGCCCAGAACGTTAAGTGATGCTACGCAGGCATTCTTTGATATCGCCCACGCGTCCAAGATTGTTTATCAAAGTTCTCACACGGTAAGGACTCTTAATCAGCCTCGCCGCCTGTTTTGATATGAAGCTTGGCCTTTTGACAAACCTGTAGAAGCCCTCATGTGTCATCTGCCTTATTTCCTTGTAGGGCACAGCACTCGGACATATCTCTGAGACCGCGACCCCTGTCTCCCAGCAATCCCCACCGTTAAGAAGCCCCTTGGATTCGAATTCACTCCACATGTCTGTTCCGGGAAAAACTCCCAATATGTTGAACTGCGGCACATCTATCGGAATTCTGTTTGCAAAATTGATCGTGTTCTGAATCTCTCCTCTGGTCTCGTCAGGCGCGCCCACTATGAAAGACCCGACTATCACGTCTGCCCCGGCCTTTCTGGCCGTTCTCACTGCCCTTTCAGCTTTTTCAGGCGTTATCCGCTTGTTGTAGTAGTCCAGAATTCTTTGATTGGCGCTCTCAATGCCGAAGTACAGGATTTTGCAGCCCGCTTTCGCAATCTCCCAGAACATCTGGTAAGAAGCGTTGTCAACTCTTCCTTCACAGATCCACTCCATATCCAACTTTTCTTTTCTCATCTCTCTGCAAAGCCTAATCACGTTCTTTGGGTTGGTAGTGAAATTATCGTCAACAAAAATGAACTGTTCATACCCTTCGGACGCGAGAAAACACAGCTCCTCCAAGGTGCTCTTCACGGATCTAGGTCTCCATCTGTTGCGTGCAAACTGCGTGCAAGAACAAAACCGGCATCGGTAGACACAACCACGCGAAGAGACGAGGCTGGTGAACTTTCTCGGCGCAACGTTTGCCCCTGCAATCACAGAGTGATAGTCCTCATCAATCAACCCGCGATCTGGGAGAGGAAGAGAGTCCAAGTCCTTTATCAAAGGCCTGTCAGCCGTCGAAGCCACTTCGCTTCCGTTCCTGAAACTGATTCCAAGAACCTCTTTGAGCCTCCCTCTGTTCTCGAGACAACCTGCCAAATCGATGACTGTACGCTCTCCCTCTCCCCGCACGATGATGTCAACCGAAGGATATTTCCTCAGAATTCTCTCAGGATTGAACGTAGCGTAGTAGTTCCCGAACACGACTGTAACATTCGGGTTCTCCTTCTTGACCTCATCACTGATCAACGCGGCAGTACGACCTGAGCTTGCAAAAGTTGAAAAACCGAGAACGTCAGGATTCTCAACCTTTACCCAACTAATAGTCTCTTTCGCGGTGAAACCTTTTGCCGCCTGATCCAGAACAGAAACCTCAACGCCTATCTGTTCCAGAACCGCGGCCAAATACAGAATGCCCAGAGGAGGCCAAGCTCCGACGGACTTCTTCCCCTCACGCTCATCCAAATCTGGGTTCGGACCAGCAGCAACGAAAGAAAACTTCATTCCTTAACCTAGCCTTCCTTCAATTTGTGTAAAAAATACTATTATCTCTTTCCATAACCAGCGTGCGCGAATGTTGCCAGTTTCATGGTTTTTCGCCTATCGCGCTCCAAGACAAAGTTCTGATTGCAGTGGACATCGCCACAAGAACGCAAGTCGAGCCTAGACTTCTGGCCTCGACACTTGATCACGCTGTTCTGGAAAAATCAGAAACAGGACAGTGAGTGCACTGAGGCTTGAGGACCGAGGTTCAGCCGAGATCAGGACAGCGCATATGTTTTACGATCAGTTGGTTGAACCGACATAAAAAAGACCCTTAGTTAGTTCTCAATCATTACGGATGGATCTATAGTACGTGAGTGCTTCTTTCGGCAAGTCCTTAACAGAACATCTGAACAATAACGAGTAAGGTGTCGTGCAACCGGCGAGGCAAGGCGTGCAATACTTCCTAGCATCCAAAACTTGACGGAAGCGATCTGTACTCACCAATTCTGTCATAGAAGAAGTCACGAGCGAGCCGACTTTCCAATCAGGAGAGTTCGGTCCAATCGGACAGATACGCAGCTCACCAACAGGCGAGACGCCCAGATACAGGCTTCCAGCATCACAGATGTGCGGCATCTCGCCTTTCACGAACTTCGGGATAAATCCTATGATTTTTTCTGAAGGCCCAATCATGGGATTGATCGCCTTTTCTTTTAGAACGTCACCGATAAAATCATCAATCTCATTGCTGGGAACAGAGTAGGATGAGATAAAGCGGTCTTCTCCAGCCACGGGGAAAAACGTGACGGGCACGCCCAGATTCTTGATCCAATTACAGAACGGAATTAGTTCTTTGTAATTCTTGTTGTTCAGAACAAAGTTTACCCCTACAGTGCAATCTCGCTTTACCGCGAGTAGGTTCCTCAGTCCGGCCAGAGCTTCTCTAAACGTTCCTTTTTCTCCCCGAATCTCATCGTGCGTCTTCTCAAAACCGTCCAGAGAAACAAAAACTGCGTCAAACACGTTTGATATGGATTTTGCTCTTTTCGGAGTCAAAAGCGTACCGTTCGTGTTGACTCCAACGATAACGCCTTTGCGTTTGGCGTGCGCCGCTATTTCCTCCAAATCACTCCTGACCAGTGGTTCGCCGCCTGTGATGCCCAGGATTCTTACGCCGAAGTCCCCGAGTTCACCAACCACTCTCTTTGCCTGCGCTGTGTCCAACTCTTTGAAAGGCTTGGTTTTCCATGCGTCACAGAACATGCATCTTCGGTTGCATCGAAGAGTTATTTGATAACTGACGAAGAAAGGCTTCGGGGATTTTATTTTGTATCTTACAAGGCTAGTGGCGATTCTGAGAGCCTGCAAAAGCCTTTTCATTCTGATCCCCAGAATGTTCCGTCAGAATTGTTTGGTGAATTGATCATTGAACTCGCTCTACAGCATGCTTAGGGAGGAAGTTTTACTTAATTCCTACTTTCTTGACTAGTCTGTCTAACATCGTTGACCAAGGAAAACGAGAAAAAGAGGAGGCTACCGGAGCATGCCTCAGACAGATCCTTACCTAGCACTTGAATTGTCAGCGACCGTCTACGAGCGGCTTGCCTCTAGTCAAGAATGTAAGAATTATCTACAACCTTCCACAAGAGAGTCATGAGGAGATTGAAGTGGCCGATTCAGCGGAGCTTTTCGAGGCGATTTCCCATCCGGTAAGGATCAAGATTCTGAAAATCCTCGAGAAGCAACCGGCAAGCTTCGGTTTCCTGAAGAGGCAACTAGACATCGAGAGTAGCGGCAACCTTGACCACCACCTCAAGAAGCTCGGGCAGCTTATTGCGGTTCGACAGGATGGACTGTACGGTCTCACTGACGCGGGAAAAGAGGCACTGCTGTCTATTCAAGCGATAGAATTATGGAGAGAAATGGAAAGACGCAAAATTAAAACGCTTGAAAAAATGCCCAGAGAATCTTTATTCCTCGCGCTGCTGGAATTTTGCACCGCCGTTGCCTCGGTCTTCTGGTTTTTTTCTGCATTCTCGACGCCCGTGACCATTCCCGTTATCGAATATTTCTCAGGATTCTTGATCTTCGTGGTCGTCGCGCTCCTCGGGTTTGCCTCGGCTGTTGGGATCTTTGATGGCAAGCGGTGGAGTTGGAAGACCGCCATAGTCAAATCGGCCATCATAATGTTCGCAAGTCTGATCCCGCTGTACTACCTGTCTCTTCTCTTGGGAGCGTCTCAGGACGTGTCTTCGGGGACTGCACGATTCTACCCAACAGGAATCTTCTACGCCGTGTTTGTCGTTTTAGAGGCGATCGCTATGCTCGTGGCTTTGAGGCGGCCTACGAAAGATTTTCTCGGAGTCAAACATGTTACTCGGCTGTCGCGCCGTGCCCTTCTTGGAGGCGTCACCATCATAATCAGTGGAGTGCTGACAATTATCGGCGTGTGCATGTACGCGTTCCCCTCTGGCCCGTACGGCGTTAGCGCACTGGACGTCCTGGGGAGTTTCGTCTTTGGAGGCGGGTTGGCGGTCGGGATTGGAGGCGTGCTGATTCTGTTGAGGAGTTACGTATTGGGCGCGCTGATGAGCATAGTCTTCTGTCTTTCTCCCTATCCCGCCTATTCGGCAGCCCTCTCTGTAGTCGTGGGGTTTTTCGGGTTCTCCCTTGCGACCGTTGCAGCCGCTTTCGTGATAGGGTTGTTGCCCATTGCCGGGGGAACGCTTGCGCTGGTCAGCATGCGAAAAATCCAAGACTAGCTTACCAGTGTACATGAGCACTCGAGTTCCACGGCTCATTAGCACGCACTTACAAGGCTCTAAAGAGATACACGTAGCCGTCGTACGATCCGAGAACCAAGAATTCTCCGTGCTCCGACAGGCCTACTCCTTCTGTCTCCTCAGGCATCGCATGCTGCCAGATCAAGTTGCCGCTCTTGTCGAAGAAACAGACGAGGTTCTCGGAAGAAGAAGCAACGTACTGTCCGTCTCTGGACACTGAAACTTCCCACCCGCTGACGCCCGTGTCGTACTTCCAGATCAACGTGCCATTTCTATCCAGAGCATAGACACAGCCGTCGTTTGACACAGCAACGATCAGGTTTGCGTCGCCTGACATCGAGACTCCAGTCACCGCCCCGCCGGCCTCGTACTTCCAAACCTGCTCTCCGTCTCTGTTGTAAAGGAACACAAACTCTTGGTCCGCTCCCACCGCGATGCTTTTTCCGTCGTCTGAGATCGCGACGCCGCAGGCATCCAAGGCTTTTCTCATCCAGAGCAGACTGCCCGTCTTGTTGAACAGGTACGCTGAATACGTCAGGTTTTCCCAGTCTAGCGAACCAAAAACAGCATATTCCCCATCGTATGAAACCCCGGCTTCGTAAGCATCATTGGCAACTTTGTCCTGCCACAGCAAATTCCCTTCCTTGTCAAAGAAATACAGGCTTCCTCCCTCGGTGTCTGCGGCGATGTATTCACCGTTCGGAGACGCTGACGCTCCCCAAACCTTCCCTTCCAATTGACGTTGCCACAACAATCCCCAGGCATCAAACACGTATACGTTCTTGTCATCAGAGCCAGCCACTATCCTGATGTTACCGACTTGACCAAAAGAATTCGAAATCGATGTTCTCTGTACGTGATCACCCGTTTTATACTTCCAGAGTAACGTGGGCTTCGAGTCAATTCGAGTCGTGTTAGCAGTGTCGACATGACTCTGAAGATTATTGATTTGATCCTCCAGCTCATTATTGTGCGTTTTAAGAGTACTTGCCTGTCTTTGCAAACCATCAACCGTTGCATATAGCCAAACATTTGAGACAGCCAGTATGGTAACCAGAACAATGCATATCGCCAAGCCTAATCTTGTTTTGCTCGTTCTTCTAGGTTCTGCCATTTCTAAAACCCAAATGTTCACTTTCTGATGACCACACTTATAAGACTAACGAGCCCATGCGCTCGGCATTTGTTTATTCACACGTTTGTTGGTCTTGTTTTCTCATGAGCAACGCCGAATGAAAGGCAGATCCCGAAGAGTTAAAGAACCAAGCCAAACAAAACATCACAGATTACTGGGTGACCGATAGCGACGAAATCTAGGCGCAGAAAGTTTTTCGCGAAGGCCCGTGACGTTCTCAAAGGTCTATACGAAGCACTCTATGGGCTTGTGCTGCACTCTTTTAAGAACATGAATCGCAAGATCAGGTCTAGGTTCCCAGTTTGGCGAATGAAGGAGGAAACGACCGAACACGTTCGGCACTCAGCTCAAGTGTTCATTTGGGTCATTCTGCCATTGAGCCTGGCCTACGTCTTCGGCTACGAGTTCGTTCTTGGCGAAAATGTCTTAGGCCTAGTTTTGTGGGGAGTGGCTGTTTATTTTTACAGCAACTTCCTTCCTGATCTTCCTTCGATCTACAGGAAGAAAAAGCGCGAACGAGACGGCAATGATTTGTCATGGTACAAGAAGTATGCGCTACTGTTGTTTGCGCCGTTGCTTATTTGGATTCTATTCTCGGGGGTACGGTTGAGTTGGAGGACGGAGGAAACGTACCACAACCTTAGATCCTTAGCCGTGTACGGCGCGTTTCTGTTTGTGGTAGGCTTTCTTGGTTTTGCCGGGATACCCTTGTCAATCGAAGGTTTGGTCAAGATTCTTTTCTTTCAGTTCTGTGGTGTAATAGGATTCCTGACCCATTTGAGGGTTGACGGGATCTGGTAAGCTCGCAGGCTATCGCGCGCGGTGCCTCTCCTGCTTGGGCGAAGTTCACTTGTTCTGGGGGCAATGGAAGACCTTACTGGCTCGTGGTCCCGAGCCATGCCTAACTAAATAAATTCTTTAAACAGGATCTTCTAATCTATTAGGAGCTGTGTCTCGACTTGTTTGATCCCGTGACGTTTGCCCTGATACTCGCTGGAGCCATTATAGTAATTGGTTTTCTGAGCAACTACCTGTTTGAACACACTGGCGTGCCAGACATGCTGTTCCTGATAGTCTTAGGCATACTTGTCGGACCAGCGACAGGTCTGGTAGATGGCGCTTCCGTGATGAGCTTTGCCCCTTACCTAGCGGCTTTGGCCCTGGTTTTTATCCTGTTTGACGGCGGAATGACCATGAACATCTACCACGTTTTCTCCGAGAGCCCGAGAGCAGCCGTTCTTGCCACGGCGGGGTTCGCATCAAGCGTGGTCGTTACAAGTTTGCTCATGTATTTCTTGGTGATTCCGAGCGTGTCTCCCTTGTACTCTGTCTTGTTTGGAACGATCCTTGGGGGCAGTAGCAGCATAATCGTGATGTCTCTGGCGTCAAGAATCAGGTTGAGTGAAAGATCCTCAACGATTCTGAGGCTGGAATCAGCCATCAACGACATTCTGTGCATCGTCTTGTCTTTGGTCATCATTGAAATAGTGGTCTTGAATGGAGCAGTCGACTTGACGACTGTCGCCAAGTCTGTGGCCAGCAGGTTCTCTATCGGAGCAATGCTTGGGATAGTCATCGGCATCGGTTGGCTCAGCATTTTGAAGCGGATCGTTAAGGCGGCCTATTCTTACATGCTCACTCTGGGTATCGCGCTGCTCGCCTACGCGCTCTCAGAATTCTTGGGCGGGAGCGGGGCGCTCTGTTCTCTGCTCTTTGGCATAATGCTGGGCAACGAGAAAGAAATCTACGGAATACTCAGAATGAAAAAACCGGCAAACCATGTGGTCGACGCCGGGTTGAAACGGTTCGAGTCTGAGATAGCCTTCTTACTGAGAGCATTCTTTTTCGTTTACATAGGTCTGATCGTCACGACCCTCAATGTTCTGACGGTTGTCATGGGAATAACACTTGCTCTAGCCTTGCTCTTGATAAGATTCGGAGCCGTACGTCTGGCAACGGTTCGGAGTGAGCTGACTGGGGAAAGAGGGATAATGAGTGTGTTGCTGACGAGAGGCTTGGCTTCAGCCGTACTGGCTACTCTGCCATTGCAGTATGCAGACGCTGTAAGATATCCGGATGTAGGAAGTGTCTTCCAGCAGTTATCGCCTCTCTACATCAACATCGCAGTCGTTGTGATTCTGGCGACCGCAGTAATCGCAACCGTAGGAGTCCCGCTGCTCAGATCGAAAACCAAGAAATAACAATTCCAGCACGTTCTTAAGCACACAATAACTGAAGAGAAACCAGCCACCCGCTCCACAAAGGCGATGTCAAATGGTTTGGGCAGCCTCGTTATTCCCTCTACGTGGTCGAAGTCTTGGCCGAACCTGTATATCCCAGTTATATTGTTCAATCTTGACTTCAACTCCGGATTTCAACAAGATTCACCAAAAACAACATCGTTCTACCACAATCTACGCATTCTCTCCAGCAGACTTACCAGATCTAGCGCTTAGTGGCGCACGTGAATGTTGCTTGATTCAAATCGGTGCGGGAAAAATCGTGTCAGATTTTTATGAATGTACGTCGTTTGTAAAAGACAGCCATGATTCCAACCCACAACAGCAGATAAGCGAACGCGTAAATCAAGGAGCCGTTCAGCGGGCCAGCCCAAGATGCGAAGTAGTTCTGGTAGATCAACGTTTTCAACGAAATGCCTTTTCCATCACTGAGGGGCACATTGGCCGAAAATAGAGTCAGGTTGACGATTTCTGAGAGAAAGTACACGGCTATTGCATTCACTCCTAGAAAGATGAAGGGTTTCGTCCACCTCACGTGCCCTTTGACGCTGATGATGTAGTAGCATGCTGCTAAGAGAATGAGAGCTATTCCTCCGGAGAGAGCAACGTAGGAGCTGGTCCAGAGGTTCTTGTTGATTGGGAACCAGAAGTCCCAGAAGGTGCCAATCGTGGTTAGAAGGCTTCCAAAGAATAGCAGGTTGGCTGCCTTGTCAAGTTGGCTACGACCGGATATCAGGTGCTTGCCCGCAAGAACCCCGATCAGTGTTGTGGCAATAGCCGGGATGGTACTCAACAGTCCTTCTGGGTCCCAAGTTCCCAGTGGACCGTAGAGGTGTCCTGTACCTAGGATCAGGTTGTCGAGGTAGGCGGCGAGGTTTCCCTCCTTTCCTAAGACGCCGGCGCCATAACCGGGCACGGGCACTAAAGTCATCAGAGCCCAGTAGAAGAGTGGGAGAAAAACTGTCGTTGACACTTGTTTTCTGTTGTTGAAGGCGAGGAAGATTATGGAGGAGAAGAAGTAGCAGAGTGCGATTCTCTGCAGTACGCCCATTATTCGCAGCGTTGACGGGTTGAAGTAGGGGAAGGCGTTTATGATGAGACCGAGCGCAAACAGAATAACGGTTCGGCGGACAACCTGCAGAAGCAGTTTCTTTTTGCTGTCGCCCCTGGCTATCCTGTTGGTGAATGAGTATGGTATCGCCACTCCTACGATGAAGAGAAAGAAGGGGAAGACCAAGTCTGCAAGGGTCCAGCCGTTCCAGTCAGCATGCTGAAGAGTGCCGTAGACTGCTTCTCCGCCGGGGTTGTTCACGAGAATCATGAGGGCGATCGTTATGCCGCGGAAAACATCAAGAGAAACCAGCCTGCCTTGCAGGTAGCCCTTGAAATCTGTTGCCGGTGACGGCGGCCTTTCGGAAGCCTCCGCCTCAACTTTACCTGTTGTGTCCATCCTTGTTACCTGTCTGCTCGTACGACTTTACGAGCGCTTCGATTTCCTTCCACGACGCCATTCTCCTTATCATTGGCACGCCGTTTATGCTGACTCCCCTTGACATACCACGTTCTTCAATCGCCTTCCTGTCGTCAGTGTTGATTTTGTTGATAGTTGCGTCGTACTTCTTCATGTTCCGTTTGATTCTGTCGACCATCCAGCCCGACCATGGACATTGACTGTTGAAGAAGACTTCAACCACGAGTCCACGGTTCTTGAGTTTTCGGGTCTTTGGCAGGATCAGCGAAGGCTGTTCAGCGGCGCCCAAGTCCAAGTGAAGCAGTACGCGACTTCCTTCACGGTCAACCTCTTTGAACCCGAATTTCCTGAAGAAGCCGGCGGGCATGTACTGGAAGAACCCGAACCACTTGTCGCCCTCATAGGCCAGAACTGTGACGCCGCCGCGAGCTTTTCCTTTTTCAATGGCTCTTTTCACTAAGGCTGTTGCAACGCCTCGGCGCCAGAATGGCGGCACGACCCAGAGGCAATTGATGAAAAGTGATTTTCGCCCCCTTACGGGCTCAGGCGCGTATTCAATGGGCAAGTATTCTATCAAGCCTTCAGGGAATTTGCCTTTCACGGCCATATCCTTGAATTTCGTGTTTTTTGTTCCTAGAGAACTAATCGCTTTTCTAGGATTTTCAAGAGCGACTGAAACTAGGAGGCCCTTGCCCATCATTTTCTTCAACCATTCTCTCCTCGCAAGCATGCACGGCTGCATCGCTTCTCGCCATTTCGGCGGAATGCTTGGATCTAGGCAGACAGCTGCGACGTAGTCAAGCTCGTCAAGTGAAACCTCATTAATCCGCATAGCTGTTCTTCCAGCTTGGCTTCTACTTTTTCAGTGCTCTCTCCAACGCGTCCATGACGTTCTGTTTTCCCATGGCAAGAATGTATGGACCGAGCCTCGGACCCTGCGGTACGCCCAAGAGAATCATGTATATTGCCTTGAAGAATTTGGCCGGTTGCAGACCGCTTTCCTTTGCGGTGCTGAATATGGCGTTCTGGATTTTTTCAGCATCTTTTTCATCCCTCAAAACTTGAACCAAGGCTTTCACTGCTGCCCTTTCTTCCTCGCTTAAGCTGACGGGTGTTTCCTTTATCTCCTCGAAATCCTTTACCCAATTGAACGCGTATTCAATGCGCCCTCGTAAACCCTCATCGAGCATTTGGTCTCTCTTCAGATAGCCGTAGCTCTGAAGCTTCTCAGTGATGAACTCGTCCTCACAGCCTTCAGGAGTGACCTTGGCCAAGAACGTCAACAGGTTGTATGGAACGTGCAAGCTCGGCTTCGAAGGAACCTTCGTCGCGTAGCAGTATTCGAACAAGCCTCGAAGCTTGGCCAGTTCTCTCTCGTCCTTTGCCGTTTTCTTTCCGAAGTACAGGTCTTCCAAGCTGTCTAGCTCATCCATGTAAGCTGGAATGTCCGTCACGTCTAACGCTCGCGCGCCAACGAACCTTTTCAACAGCAGCAGCATGAGAGACTGTGGAGAACCGTACTTGAACCATGCTTGCGGAGTGAACACGTTTCCAGCACTCTTCGAAAGCCTCTTGCCGCCCTTGTCTAGGAAAAGTTCGTACACCGCGTGAACCGGCGGTTCCCACTTCAATATCTCACGGCATATGCGATCGTTTATGCGAACAGAATCCGCCACTTCTTTGCCGAAGGCTTCAAACCGTATGTCCAACGCTTTCCAGCGAACGGCAAACTCCCCTTTCCAGCTCAGTTTGCCCGAGCCCTTCCTGTAGTCCACTTCTCCCTTGTGTCCGCAACCCACAAGCCACCGGCCTTTAACTTCCATGCCTTCACACTTGTAAAGAATCATGTTCTCTTTGGGCAAGAACTCGTAAGCCTTAGTGGTGTAGATTCGGCCGCATTTCTCACAAACAGCAAAGTATGGCAGGGCTTCCAGAAACTTTTCCTGTCCAACCTCTTCTTTGACGATCTCGCCGATTCTCTTGGCGTTCAAGAGAATAGTTCTGATCTCCTCGTTGAACAAGCCTGTCCTGTAGACTTCGGCTCCGGAGACGAACTTGTACTGTATTCCGCTCTTGTCAAGGGCCTGGCGAAGAAGCAGCGTCATGTGCTCGCCGTAGCTCTTGTGACAGCCGTAAAGGTCCGGAATGTCCGTCACGGGCCGTCCTAAATGCTCTTCCAGAGACTTGGGCATTCCAGCTGGAACCCTTCTCAGTCCGTCCTTGTCATCTGTGAAGGCGATGAGCTCAGAATTGTAATCCTGTTCTCTCAAAGCCAGAGTCACTGTGAAAGACCTTGCCGCGTCGCTCAAATTGCCTATGTGTGGTAAGCCAGAGGCGGCGATTCCCATTTCAGTTCTGATAAGATCCAAGCTTCTGCCCAGCTTCCGCTCTCTGGCAACTATTTTCTGAGCCATCTTGTCGTACCATGTGCCGCGGCCGATCATCTTCTCGCTCATTTCAAATCTTGCTCTTCCATAGCATAAGCTGGATGGAAATAAAAATGTTACAGAAAATTGTAGGGACTACTTTTCTCTGAGTGAAAGCAGCGGCTGAAGATTGAAGAAGAAAAAGGGTTAGGACATTTTTGCTCCGCAGTTTGGACAGAACTTCGTTCCTACGGGAACGTCTGCTTTGCACTTTGGACATTTGACTGTTTCCTGCAGTGGGTTTCCACAGTTGACACAGAATTTGGCGCCCGCGGCGTTTGAAGTTCCGCACTTGGGACAGTTGACTGTGCCTGCTGCTTGGCTAGGCTGTTGCAAGGTTGTGCCACAGTTGTTGCAGAACTTTGACGTTGATGGATTCTGGAATCCGCACTTGGGACAGATCACCATAGGCTGCGCTTGAGCTTGTTGCTGCTGTAGCAACGGCGGAAGAATGACTGCTCCAGCTCCGATTGCTGCTCCTCCCTGACTCTTTGAAAGGCTTTCGGCTGATTTTTGAACGGTTTCCATCCTGAGGACTTCTGATGCGCCGACTCCGGTCTTTATGTAGTACAGCCTGTCTCTCCATTCGGGTGTGGTGTCGATTCCTTCGAATTTCACTTCGATCAGTTCGAGGCCTATCCTTGAGAAGGCGTCGAAAAGCACGTTCTTTGAAAGAAGGCTGGTCTCGTCGAGTTTTCCGTACACGTCCGAAAGCGAGTATTGGCTGAGTTGGTCGATTAGCCTCTCGTTGAAGTAGCCTCTGAGGAAGTCTTGCAAGCCGTCTGTGGTGAAGGCTCCTTGTCCGCCTACCACTTCGTTGACGAAGAGGTTTGCCTCTTCAACTCTGAACCAGAAGCCTCCGAAGAATTTGAGTGGTGCGAGCTCCTTTGTCTGACCCTGTGCTCCGAATTTTCCTTGGAACTGTTTCAGAGAGACAAACACGAGAGTTGCTCTGAACGGAACCTTGTCGAATCCCGCGAGCTTTGAGAAAATCTTCGTCAGTAGCGGAAGGTTTGCTGTGGACAGCACGTGGCGTCCTGCTCTGAACACGTCGTACGCTTTTCCGTCTCTGAAGAACACTGCGGCCTCGTATTCGTGGACGATGAGGTTGTCTCCCCAGGCGATCTCGTCTACTGGGTATCTCCAAACGATGTCTCCTTCTCTTGCTCCAGTCCATTCGATAACTTTTGGCATTCACTTTCACCTCCTTTTGATTAGCGCGCGCTGACGATAGCGAGCCGAGATCATCCTCCCAAACCTCTGAGAATCTCCGACCTCTCATCGATCAGGGCGTCAAATTCCTCAACCTTCGAAATCAGCGCATCCATACCTGTTCTCCAATCATCGTTTCCAGGCTCGATTTTCGTTATCTTCTCACAATCAGCCTTCAACGCTTCGGCTTTCTCTATCAAGCTCACGTCGTGCTGGATGACCGTGTCGAGCTTGTCCTCTTTGACCTTAACCGCGTCAAACACTCCCGCGTAGCCTGCAACGGCTCTGTCTATGCGTTGAGTGACTCTGTCGAGACGCGACGTAAGCGCGTCAAATCTGTACGCGTCCTCGGGTGAGAGCTTCTGAACAGCCATAGGGTTTGCTAAGCTTCTTCTGAAGCTGGTCTTTGCGGCCTTGAGCCTGTTCACGGCTTCCATTCTTACCAGACGGTCGCTTTCCCGTCTCAGTTCCTTTTCCTTGTACCCTCTGTATCCTGGAACGTAACCCATTATTCTTTCAAGAAGACCTCTTTCTCCTCGAACCTTTCCCAAATAGTCTTTTTCGCTCATTTTCTGCTCCTCCAATATGCAAGTACACCTATAACTGCGAGAACGATTGCGAGTATGCCCAACGCGATGAAAATGTTCATCCAGCTGTAAGACGCCGCAATGACGCCAACGGCAACCATGATGGTGCCCCAGACCAAGTAGTAAGTCATGTCCTTGCTACTTGTGAATGAGTAGACGACTGTGAAGACGCCCCATGGACCGAGGATCCATGCGAAAATGTTGATGAGATCAAAAGGAATCAGCTGCAAGCCGTAGACTATCGCAGCGACGCCTATTGATATGACGATGACGGCGACTGCCCCGACGTTGTAGTCTAATCCTTTACTTTCAGTTTTCATGTCAGTCCTCGCAGACGTATCGATTTGATTATTACAAGGGTTGCTTTTAAAGTTTGATTACAGTATTCCGAAGCCCGTTGAAGGTATGTCGCCCTTTATCGCCATGCCTGTTGCGCCGTCTATTATCAGGTGGTAGTCCTTGCCTTTGTACTCGTATTTTATGAACCATATGGGCGCGTGCAGGTAGACCGTTTCTTCTATTTTTATGTCGGTCTTGATTTCGATGATCTTGTCCACATCTTCCTGGGCCAGATAGCGGTGGTTCTCTTCGATCTCCTGCTTCGCTTGGTCCTCAGCCTCTCCCTTGTCAATCTCGCTGTTGAGGGTCTTGGCGAAAACCTCGATTCTTCTGAAGTCAAACGGTATCTTGCCCTCTAGGGGCACATCGTATTCTCTCGTCGGAAACTCTGTCGCCTTCCTTGCCAGAACCAGCCAATCGTACTCCTTCGAGATCGTTCCTTCCTTAACGACAGACGGAGTTATGCGTTCGAAAACGCCTTTGTAGCTGCTTCGGGCCTCTGCCGAGACCAACCAGAACGGCAAGTAGACCAATTCTTTCTCGGTGATCTTGGATTTTCTTGCCAAGTCCTGAGGCTTGAGAAAGCCTTCTCGCATCCAATTTCTAATGTGCTCTTCAATCTGCGCTGGATCGTACTTGTTCAGCAATAATGAATGCTCGTAAGTGAAGGTTTGTCCGGTCTCTATCACGACAGTGTAACCGCAGTATTTGCAGGTGGCCAGTATCTCGCCGGGTTCAAAGGCGATGGGAGCGCCACAATGCGGACACTTTATCTCTGAAACCACCGACATGCGTCTTAGGCCTTCTGGTTCTCTCTCTTCACTATTTCTCTTGACGCGATTATTCCCGACGCCGAAGCTTGAATCAGCCCTCTCGTGACGCCCCCTCCGTCGCCTATTGTGAACAGGTTGCGAATCTTGGTCTCCAAGCAGTGGCTCAGGTGAAGGCGTGAAGAGTAGAATTTTACCTCTATGCCGTAAAGGAGAGTGTCCCTTGAATGAAGCCCCGGAGTCATCTTGTCCAAGGCTTGAAGCATCTCACGTATGTCAGCCAGATAGCGATAGGGTAGAACAAAACTCAGGTCGCCTGGCGTTGCGTTCTTCAGGGTAGGAGTAACCACGCTTCGAGCAATCCTTTCTGGAGTTGACCTTCTGCCAGATTCCAGATCGCCTAAGCGCTGTATGATTACGCCTCCACTGAGAAGATTGCCCAGCCTGGCAACGTATTTTCCGTAGGCGATGGGTTCCTTGAAGGGTTCAGTGAAGGACGTGCTGACAAGAATCGCAAAGTTCGTGTTTTCAGTCTTCCTCTCCGCATAGCTTTGACCGTTAACGGTCAAGACTCCGTCATACGACTCCGTTATGACTTCGCCGTGAGGCGCAACGCAGAAAGTGCGAACCTGATCATCGAAAGACTTTGAATAGTAGATGAGCTTGGGCTCGTAAAGAACGCTTGTCAACTCCTCCATGACAGAAGCCAGAACCTCAACGCGTAATCCAACGTCAACCGGGTTGTTGAACGTCTTTAAACCTAACGCTTGGGCTTCCGCCTGGAGCCACTCAGCCCCGCTTCTTCCGGGAGCGACAATCACGTATTTCGCGAGGTATTTCTCTCCGTTTACGGTTATGACGCCTTCAACGGCGCCGTTTCTGACGATGAGCCCTTTAACGTCGCTTCTGGGTTTGAAGTCAGCCTTGCTGTCCAGTTCCTGACGCATCTTTCGAAGCGTTTGGGCACATCGTTCCGTGCCCATGTGGCGAATCTTCTGGCGAACGAGCTTCAAACCCGCCAACGAGGCCCTCCGCTCGAACTCTTCGATCTTTTCATCTTCTGTGCCGTAAGTGTGCTCGGTCGCCCCGAACTTCAGGTATATCTTGTCGGAGTAGTCCACCAGTTCTTCGAGTTCTTTGGAAGACACGTACTGATTCAGCCATCCACCCACCTCTGTGGACAACGTTAGTTTTCCGTCACTGAAGGCGCCTGCTCCTCCCCAGCCAGACAAGACTGTGCACGGTTCACAGTTGACACATTCAAACCCGCGGCTCGCCGGGCACTTGCGCTGATTTATGTCTTGACCTCGATCCAACATCAGGACGCTCAGGTCTTTTTTCTCAGTTAGCTCTAGGGCTGAGAAAATCCCGGCTGGCCCTGCTCCAACAATTATGACATCATACTTCAACGGGCTTGTCCCCTGAAACCCAGAACTAGATGTAGCAACTAGCATATATTTCTAGCGAGGCTTGGCAAACGTTCACAAGCGGGGAAAGATTTGCGCTATTGATACATACATAACGAAACCATAAATAACAAATCACATAACACATATAGAAGTGCATAATATGGATTTGGCGAGCGATTCATGCATTTGAACCCTGCTCTGGGTTATGAGAGGATAGTGTCAGCGATTTTTTCTCTGTGGTCTTTGTATTCCTTGGTTTATGTCATGATTGTTGTAACAGGAACGAATCTTTCCGATTTTGAGTGGATATTGTATCCTTTCTATCTGAGCCTATTTCCCGCGTGGTTCGGACTGGCGGTTTCCGTTCCAGCAGGCGGGCTATTTATCTCCTTTTTCGGAATGCCAGCCTTGGCACTCTTATATCCCCTTGCATCATACTATCTTTGGCACAGAAACAGAGCGGCGTGGATCGCAGCCTTGGCAGTGTCATTGCTAACGGTTGCGCTAGACACATACTTTTTGCTGGTCGAATCAATCGCACCACTGCTTGTCTCCGGAATCATATTTAACCTGCTCATTGCATGTGTGCTTTGGCGTGGCAGAGGCAACATAAAACGCGCTCCAGAGAAATAGTACGCCTCACCATAAGTCCAAGAGTATAAACTATATTGTCCTTCTGTCCCGAAGAAGGCGTTGAAACACAATAAGAAATATAGGCCAGGGGCTGAAATCTGTTAGGTGGCGATCATAATGAAGGTATTTCCATACACTGACGTTAAACCCGAAAACGCCAATTCGGGAGCAGAGAAAGTAAAAGTGCGCTGGTTGATCACGAAGGAAATGGGTGCTCCAAACTTCGCGATGAGACTATTTGAAGTTGGAAAAGGAGGATGCAGTCCGTTCCATAATCATGCATGGGAACACGAAGTTTTCATACTTGAGGGGGAAGGAACGGTTATGAGCGAAAACGGACCGAAGAAGTTTGAACAAAGTGATGTTGTGTTTGTTCTTCCGAACGAAAAACACCAGTTCAAGAACACTGGGAAAGACGTATTGAAGTTCCTGTGCCTTGTACCTATCGAGAAGAAGAAGTAACGCGCATTGTTGGAAACAGCGGTTATTGATGGACTTTTGCTGGAGAATTAACGAAATCACTTCTTCGGCCGCTTCGCCTATGACTGCGATGTCTTACTAGTGCAAGCTTCATGAAAATTATTTAAGCGAAAAAGCACATCAGACGTTATGGTGGGATGACTTCATGGCTTCAAACAAACAGATCCAAGCAGTTGTTGGTCATATTGGAATCGAAGTTTCCGATTTGAGCAAATCGAAGAAGTTCTACAAAGCGCTCTTAGGAGGGCTCGGCTTCAAGATCATAATGGACGTCGAAGGCGGGGTAGGATTCTCTAATCAACATTTTCAGATATGGGTGGGCGAGTCACAGAAGCCAAGGGTTAAGCGTAAGGCTCCAACTGGAGAAGAAATCGTTGTGGCGGACCATCTGGCGATCCTTGTTCAAGACAAAGAAATCGTTGAGGCAATTGAGACAAAAATGAAGAAGGAAGGATTTGAAGCCCTGTTCCCATGTGAAGAACATCCTCAATTTGAACCAGGATATCATGCCGTGTCATTCTGCGACCCGGACAACTATGTGATTGAAATCTACACCAGACCAGAACATGGGAAATGGCGAAAATGGCAAGTCCCATGACTTCGCGGCCTGCACAATGGCTCTGACCGGCGATTTAGCGAATGTCTCGATTGAACTGGGCGCACCCGAGACGAATTTCTTTGGATTGCGGCTAGTCCTTTATGGCTTCCAGCAAGCTCATTACGTTCCAAAGTTTCACCCGAGTGTAAGGTGGCATGTTCGGATCCTGCAAAATCTCATCCATCAAAGATATCGCGTTCGAGGCTCTAACGGCAGGAGTGTACTCTTTTGTCTGCAAAGCATCCATAGAATCCTTAGCAGCCCTCCTAATGTTCCTAGGCGTCGTGTTATCCTCAGAAACCGCTCCAAGAACAACCAAGGCCTGCTTAATCCGCTCCTCATATTCCTCCATCTTCTTCTTCCTAACCATTCTTCCACCTCACGCAATTCCGCGGGAACCTTGTTATATAAGCCTTGATACCTATCTACTTTGGGGTTTTAAAGCTTGTCCCGAAAACCACCCGAAGACCAACACATCAAACGCATGGCAGACCTGCTCCGCCAAGGCGCAACCCTAACAGAACTCGCATGCCCGGCATGCGCCTCGCCACTGTTCAGACTGAAGAACGGAGACCTATGGTGCGGAAACTGCGAAAAGAAAGTCATAGTAGTGAAAGAAGGAGAAGAACCACCAAAAGAAAAATCCACGGCTCTGGAAAACATGGAAACGACACTGCTCGCCAAAGTCCAAGCCTTACAGAGCAAGATGGAAAATGAAGAAAACCCCGACGAGATGCAAAAGCTGAACACAGCACTTGCCGGACTGCTGGAGAACCTCGAAAGGATAAGAAAAACCAAAAAAGCCTGACGAGAACCCACGCATGCTCGGATTCTACACCAACTTCCCAAAAACCATCCACAAGACAGCAAGTTTCTCCACTTCAACCTCAAACAGAAGAATACAGCAGCTCCTGATCGAGACGGCGTTCAAACTGAACAACCAAACCTTCCAATCAGAAGAGATAGCAACCCCGTCACTGCGCCAGTGCTCGATCATTTTCGAGTTCGGAATAGCCGAAGACAATGACTTCAACTACCTAGACGCTCAAGAAAAGAACACACTGCTAAAAACCATAAACAAAAAGCCCCTTCAAATCATGGACTTCCTCTGCATCATCCGCTACTACAAGACAGAACAACAAAAGAAAGCGGCACTCAGGTTTGACTACTACATGCTCCGCTTTGCATTCAACAAGAACTCGGTAGAAATGCAAGTCTTCCACGAAAAAGGACCAATGCACATGTCGCCCGAAGAGCTTATCCAGTTTGTCACCAACAGAATCAACACGGCGTCTTCAAAGAAAATATTAAAACCTGCAATCACCTAACGAGCTTTCTTCAAGCAACCGCGAACCACGCTCATAACACTCTCAGCAACTTCCCTTTTCGACCTGTTCCCATCAACGCTGATGAGCTCGCCTTTTTCAACGAATCTGAGGTAGACTTCACGCACCCTTCGCTGAGTCTCCAGATTCTCCATAACCGACTTTTTCGGTTTCAGTCTTTGAACAACCGTCTCCGGCTTCACGTCAATAAAAATCGCAAGATTAGGCCGAATAGCGTTTTGATTAAGCTTCTCAATCCAATCCAGATCAAGCCCTACCGCCCCTTGATAGGCCAAAGACGAGTACACGTAACGATCAGAAACCACAATCATTCCCTCCCCCAAAGCGGGCAAAACCTCATTCTCCACGTGCTCAAAACGGTCCGCAGCAAACAACAACGCCTCGACCACGCTTGAACCGCGCTTGTCGCTGTGGAGACAGTACCTCTTGATAAACCTCCCAATCACTCCCTTACTCGGCTCAGCCGTGTAAACGGCATCATGATCTCTTTTCAATCGTTTCACGAGCATTTTGGCCTGTGTAGTCTTTCCGCAACCGTCCAAGCCTTCGACACAGATGAAAACACCTCGACTGCCCATCTTTTCCATCCTTCGGCTTCGAGCGCTAGGCACTTATTCAAGACAGAAGTATTATAGCTTATTTCCAGATGCTTTCAGATCCAAGTACACTCAATCGCGCGCGTCTGAACTTCTTTTGTGAGAAACATCCAAAACAAGCTAATGCCAGGTCTGAAAAACGATGATCAGTGGTGGTCTAGCTTTTTCGAGCAGAAGGATTTGTGCAGTGGAAAAGTCATTGAAACATTTTTCCACAAGATTTAACTAGAACCTGATTGCACTGATTTTTGGGTACCCATGGTTAGATTTAGTCATGGGACCACAGGGGAAAGGAGACAGGAAAAGAGTTACTTTAACCATGGGTATTCTCCATGATAGTTATGGTCTTTCATGGAGATGATTAGGTCATTGTCCTGACCCTTTGAAATGATGTGAGGTGAGGAGGACAATCGTCTGTTTCCTACGAAAGCGGAAACCGCTCGGGCCGGCGTCATGGCGACCGAAAAAAAGAGGAGAAAGGAGGAAAAAAGATGGGAGAAACGAAAAGGAAATGCATTGTGCTGACAATTCTAGTATTAGCGTTATCAGCCTTGCTTCCGTATTTTTCGATAAGCAATAGAGTTAGCTCGTTCGACGTTACACCGACTGTTAGCCTAGACCCACAGAGTATTAAAGAGCAAGTCCTCAATACCTTCGAAATCAATCTTACAGTGGCTAACGTTGCAAATCTGACCGGATTCCTTTTTAGGATCTATTACTTTCCAGGCACTCTGCGGGTTCTGGAGATTAATGAAGGCTCCATGTTTATGAACGAGACGGAAGGGGAATTTAACCCTGAAGACCACTCTGAGAAGGGCGAAATATACGTGGAGCGAACGTCAACCTTGCGGACAACGCCACGTAATGGCAATGGCACGTTGGTAGCACTCAAATTCCAATGTATTCTTGTTGGAACACGTTCACTTGGATTCGGGGGCAATCTCTTCAATCGCACACGTGATCCGATTTCTTATAATCCTCAGCCCAACTCCCAGTACATAGAGTACATAGTAGAGCGAAGGCGTGACCCGATAGAGGTAGAGCAGAACTATACACTGTACGCGGACGTAGATTTCAGTGACCTTGGCCCGCTTTTCATGATAAAAGCAGACAACCTCGTGTTTGATCTTAATGGTCATACAATCAATAGCACTGAAGGAGTTGGTACGGCAATCGAAGTCGCCAACAGAAAGGGGGTCACCATCGAGAATGGTACGATTGCACGTTTTCAGTGGGGCATTGAAATATCAAATTGTAGGAAAGTCAACATCTTCAACCTCGTGCAGTTGAATTCAGAAGGGACAGCTGTGAACATAGTGGATTCGAGCGATATTCACATCTGCAACAACAAGATGTCGCGAAACATAAAGGAGTGCATCTCACTAAGTAACTGCAGCTTTTCAGAGTTTAGCCACAACACGCTAACGAACAATCGGAGATACGCGATCGATATGAAGAAGAATTCAAAGAATAACACCATCAGTAACAATACGATATCAGATAACTACATGTCTGGAGGAATCTTCATACAGGATTCTCACAACAACTCCATCTTCAACAACAACTTCAGCAATAACACGGACGACAGGGGCATGTCGAAACATGTGAATAGCGATGGAGAGTCGATTAACTACTGGAACTGGAGTTATCCTCGTGGAGGCAACTATTGGGATGATGCTAGCAAATCGATTGTTGACGAGGTGTCTGGTGAGAATTACACAATTCGGAAAATTCCTGGACCCGATGGAATAGGTGATGAACCATATCCCATAGATGGCAACAATAGAGACTGGTATCCACTCATGAAACAATATGGCGCGGCACTCAAAGTGTTTGATGCGTGCAAAGTGGTCACGCGTAAGGAAGGGAACACAACAACAGTTTGTTCAGTCGCTGTCTTTAGTGATTCCAATGTTGCAGACTTCCATTTGCAGGCGCCACCTCAAACTGCGGGATCGGTAAACTTCAGCGTCAGCGGCGGCACCTTCTGCAAAGTCATAATTTCCAGAAAACTACTCGACGGTGTCTTTGGAGTAGAGGTAGATGACATCCCCAAAGCCCCCTTCGTGAATTGCGATGAAGACTACGTGTATGTAAACTTCACATTCGACAATGGAAACAATAGAGTGGAAGTTCAGGGCGCAATGGTCGTGACAATAAAGGCTGATGTGAACGGTGATGGCATAGTCAACATTGAGGACATATTTATCGTGGCTAAAGAGTTTAATAGCATAGTTCAGAATCCTAGATAGAAAAAGACAAGAAACCAAATTCCCTCCTTTTTGTCATTTTCACTCCATGGAATGGTCACCTGGTCGGCCCATTGTACTATCTTGACCTATTGTAACGATGAAAACTCTCGGTGTTTGTCAATCCACACTCATCCTGCAGAATCTGGCGCACGCGTACAATCAGTGGGTTTTGAAAGTATATATTGCATATTAATCTGACATGATCTGAAGACAATCATGCAGAACAACCTCAGCGCATATTTGGATGAAACTGACATTAGGCGTTATAAGACTGAGACTGTGTTAGTAGTCACTCAAAGACGTTGGAGCACTGCCATGTCCAGAAACTATTGGGGGGAAATCAAAGATCCAGTGCACGGGTATGTCTACATTACTGAAGAGGAGAGGGCCATCATTGACTCTTACCCCGTTCAACGACTTCACAGACTCCGTCAACTCGCGGGTGCAGAATACGTCTATCCCGGGGCGAATCACACGCGCTTTGAACATTCTGTCGGCGTGATGTATCTAGCTGGCAGAGTAGTTGACAACCCCAACCTTTCACAAGTACTGAGCGAAGACGAGGCGGAAATGATTAGGATTGCAGGCTTGCTTCATGACGTTGGACACGGGCCGTTCTCACACGTCTTTGAACACTTGCTCATCAAAGAACTTGACAAGACGCACGAAGACATCACGTCTTGGATCATCCAGAAAAGCGAATTGCGAGACATAATAAGCAAAATAGGGCACAAGCCGGAAGATGTTGGAAAGCTGGCAGTCGGCAGACTTCACAAGCCCGGAAGAACCTATCTAGATCAGATAATAAGCAGCACGGTTGATGTTGATAAACAGGACTTCATCGTGCGAGACACACATCACACTGGAGCGGAGTACGGGTACATAGACATCTTCCGACTCATCCACAACTTGGACGTGTTAGGCGAAAACTTGGCAGTGGAGCTGGGAGCACTTTCAGCCCTCGAATCCTTCATAATAGCCCGCATAGAATCCTTCAAAAGCATATACTTCCACCGCGTCGGCAGAGCTGCACAGATAATGCTGGCCATGGCAATGGAACAGGCAAACGAAGAACTCGGGTTTACACGGTTCAAAACACCAGAACAGTACCTGGCCATGGACGACTACACGGCATACGCAATGCTGAAAAACTGCAAAAAATCAAGCGCAATCATAAAAGACCTCGAAAGAAGAAAGATGCTCAAATGCGCCTATGAGAAGACCTTCTACGAAAAAGACACGATGATCTCAAACATCTTCAGCAGAGAGGCGTACAGAAAACAGATGCAAGCAGAAATCGCGAGAGAAGCAAAAGTTGAAACGGAAGCGGTCATAATCGACGTGCCCACAGTTCCATCCGTCCCTTACGAGCATTCGGTCCTGACCGAACGCATGGAAATCCCGGTGTTCTACAGGACACGTGAAGGCGAGAAAATCCCTCAACGCCTGAGCGAGATCTCAAGAATCTTCGAAACCCTCAAAGGCTTCATAAACATACTACGAGTCTACACGGACGAGCAGAACCGCGAGAAAGTGAGCGCGGCAGCAACAAAGATTCTAGGCAGAATACCCTCCTCAGCCAAAATATCCTACTAAAAGTGTTCACAAGATGCAACCTAAAACGTTGAAAGGCCGAACAGTAGTCGAAGGACGCTGCAAAGCCGAAGCCTTGGTAAGCTCAAAACCAATCAGTTTCCTTGGAGGAGTCGACCCGGCAGACGGTAAGATAATCGAAAAAAACCATGATCTCTGCGGTCAATGCATAAAGGACAAGGTTCTGTGTTTTCCGCATGGGCACGGTTCGACGGTAGGCAGCTACGTGCTATACTCTCTAGCCAAGAAAGGGCTAGCGCCGAAGGCAATAGTGAACGAGACAGCCGACCCAGTTGTCGTGGTCGGAGCAATAATAGCAGACGTACCGATGATGGACCAAGTTGACATCAAACAGATCCGAACCGGCGATCTCGTTGAGGTTGACGCGTGCAAAGGCCTGGTCAAGATTCTGGAACGCAGGAGCACCTGAGCTGCCGTGTATTTGACGAGAGAAGAGGAACGCATCTACGAGGGCGAGTGTGGCTGGGCTAATCAGATTTGCATGAAAATACTCGTCCGACTAGGCGAGCTGTTTGGCGCGGAGAGACTCATACCGATAAGTTCAGCGCACGTTTCCGGCGTCTCGTACAAGACACTAGGCGACGCTCCGATAGAATTTCTGAAGGCACTCGCAGACGCGGAGGCAAAGGCAAAGGTCAAAACGACCCTGAACCCGCAGAGCCTAGACCAAGAATATCTCATCAAGAGGGTTCCGAAACACCTGTATCAGCGCCAGCTAGACATCCTCAAGCAGTTTGAAAGAATAGGCCTGACACCATCCTTGACGTGCACACCTTATTACCTAGAGAGCCCAAAACCGGGCGCCCATCTCGCTTGGGCGGAATCTTCAGCCGTGGTGTACGCTAACTCTGTGTTGGGGGCTCGTACAAATCGTGAAGGCGGACCGAGCGCTCTCGCAGCGGCGATAATCGGAAAAACGCCGGACTATGGAATGCACAAGACTGAAAACCGGCAAGCCAACACCCAAATCAGAATAGAACCTCAGTTGAAAGATGAGACCGAATTTGGCGCCCTAGGAATATGCTTAGGCAAGATACTAGGAAACAAGATCCCTGCAATCCACGGCTTGAAAAGCGCTCCAAAAGACAGATTAAAGCAATTCAGTGCTGCTCTCGCCACAACAGGCATGACGGACATGTTCAAGCACAAGACGAGTTCAGAAAGCAAAGGAATCGAAAAGATAAGCGTGGAAAACAAAGAAATAGGAGAAACAATCGAAAGACTGTCCACTTCATCGACCTCCGAGCCTGACCTAGTTTTCATAGGATGCCCACACTGCTCACTAACCGAAATCAGACAGATCGCCCGACTAGTCGACGGCAAAAAAGTCAAGGATGGGACAGAATTCTGGGTTTGCACTTCACGCTACGTCAAGGAAAAAGCCAGAGAGTACGTACAAAAAATCGAAAACACCGGAGGCCACGTGCTAGCAGACGTCTGCACAGTCGTATCATGGACCGAAAAAATCGGCATAAACACCATAATGACAAACTCTGCAAAAACAGCCTACTACGCACCGGCACTCAACAAAGCAGAAACGATTTTTGTGCCGCTCAAAGAGTGTTTGACTGCCGCCTTGAGAGGATAAGGTTTATTCGAACGAAGACACAACTTGCATGATGCCTCCGGGCTCCAGCGCTCCGGTAGTATAGCCCGGTTAAGTATTCCGGCCTTTCGAGCCGGAGACCCGGGTCCGAATCCCGGCCGGAGCACCAAACTTCCAGTACAGTTCCCACCCGTATTTTTCCTGTGGGTGCAATGTCTACGAAACGGATTGGAACGTACCAATACGACCGGACCTTTGAGGCAGCCCTAAGACGTCTACGGTCGACACCCGACATCAAGGATGCAGACAGAATCAGCATTACGAAGCTGGTTGAGCATTTGCTTGCCAAAGGCATCAGCAAACAGAGGACAGTCAAATACGTCAACCACCTCATAGTGCTTGCCAGAATTGCTGGTAAGTCGCTAGGGCAACTTGACAAGAAAGACATGGAGAACCTAATAAGCCGCATAAATGAGTCAGGCTACGCTGACAACACGAAACATGACATCAAGATAATCGTAAAGAAATATTTCCAATGGCTGAGAGGGTGCGAGGAAGACGAGCACGAGTATCCAGAAGAGGTGAGGTGGATAAAGGCCGTTTTGAGAAAGAAACGACTGTTGCCCGAGGCGCTTCTAACCGCAGAAGAGCTCAAGATGCTTATCGAGGCTACCGAAAACCAGAGAGACCGAGCCCTCATACTAACACATTATGAGTCAGGATGCAGAATAGGCGAGACCCTATCACTCAAAATAATCCACGTAGCGTTTGACCAGTACGGGGCGGTTCTTATCGTAGACGGGAAAACTGGACCCAGGCGTGTCAGAGTCATAGCCGCTGCGCCCGCATTAGCCTCTTGGCTCAGTATACACCCGCTAAGAAACGATCCCAACGCCCCCCTTTGGGTTGGCGTGGGTACAGTCGGCAGACATGAGCCCCTCAACTATGAGGGCGCAAGAGCTTTGTTCCGCAGATTAGCCAGGAAAACTGGGCTTAAGAAACGGGTGTATTCACATCTCATGAGGCATACCAGGGCGACGGAGTTGGCGAACATCCTCACTGAGGCGCAGATGAAAGAACATTTGGGCTGGGTCCAAGGATCAGACATGCCTTCGGTCTACGTCCACCTCTCTGGAAGGGATGTGGACAGTGCTCTTCTAAAAGCCCATGGAATAACGGTCAGCCAGGAAGATAAACCGAAGATGGAACTGACTTCGACCACATGTCCAAGATGTAAGCAGAAGGCGGGTCCCGAAACACAGTTTTGTCCAAGCTGTGGAATGGTGTTAAACATGAGGGCCGCTGTGAAGCTGGAGGAAGAAAGAGCCAAAGCAGACCAAATAATGGATGCGCTGATGAAAGACGATGAAGTTAGGAAACTCCTTGCAAGGAAGATCGATGAGCTTTATACCTCTTCTCAGCATCCCTCCACATCTCAAGCAATTCGTTAGCCCAGTAAGGCAAGAGATTGTGGCCTCTCTTTTCCTCTGTTTTAGCAGATGGATAGCTCTTCACTGTGCTCACCAGAAGAAAAATACCTTAGACAAAATGTGCTATCTTCGACTGTTGTTTATTCCCAAATCATTGCTTGTTCAAGACAATTAATGTTAGATGCAACAATCATGTCAGATCCATCTCCGTGGTCGAGAAACAGTCTGTCAGTTGCAGTTGTATGGCTTTTTCTTTGGATAAATTGAAATGGCATTGAGATTGAGTCCAAAGAATTTACAGCTCTTTGAATATCTTTTTTTTAAAATTTTCTTGACAATGTTGTCGCTGCTAAACTTATATGTGGACAAACCTTTTAACCCATCTTGTCAAAAAAGTAAACGGTGCAAAAATGATTCCATCCGAGCGGGTAAGGAAACATCTCGAAGAACTCGCAGAGGAAGCCTATTGGTCGATCAATGAAGCGTTTAAGAAGAAACTTGAACAAATAGGTGAAGTCCTTTGTAAATATTACTTTCCAGATAGAGGCAGAAAAACAATTATCATTTGGAAGAACTTAGATGCTATAGCCCTAGCACAGCCTTTTGAAAAGCTTGGACAGCATCTATTATCTGTTAAGATTTCTACTGAAAGACTAAGTTCCAGCAAACGGGAAATTAAGAATATCACAGAGATTGGAAAATCGCTCCAAAGTGTGAAAGAGAAAGCTGACGTGCTGCTAATTCTTGATGCAGTTGCTGGTTCTGGTTTAACAGCTCTTAAAATAAAGGAAGAAAGTGTTAAAGCTCTAGGTTACGAGCCCACTATCTATTTTTACAGCGTTTTTGGAAGCACAGGTCTTGAAAATAAAATCAAAAAAGAAATAAGCAATTCAAAAGTTGTCAAAGAATATCCAATGGACGAGAAATTTAACCCTCCGCGACTAGAGTGGTTCATAATGTCAGACCTAGGAGACCGATACCCCGAAAGAAATTCCGGTGGATTGTTAATTGAAACACCCCTAGATGAACAAAAATGGATCAAGCAAAGAATTTCTTCCTTTTTTAGCCCCTCTCAGAATTGGACGATATTTCAAGAGAGATTGATCATTAACATGGTTGATTTATATCTCATAGGTGGCGCTGTTTATTTTGCTCAAAAAGATGCCAGACAATACGGGTTTGATCAATGGGTGTCAGAAGACTCGATAATTGCTTTAGTGAACTTTGCATGCAAAGAAGAACCCAAATTGAAAGAACATTTCGCGATACAAACACTACAAAAAGATGAGTCAGGCCATTTAAAAAACGCAGCGATTAGCACATTCCTTAGAGATTTCGAAAAATACGGCAATTTTGTAAGGAAAGGAAAAAAAGATAGCATTTATTGGCGTTTGCCAGACTGTATGATGACATATTTCTATGGCTGGGTAGAGCCTACACTATCATCCGAAAAATGGTTCATAAAATTGAAGGAAAGGAGTTATGATGCGATTGCGAATCCTGAAAGAATGATATCGCTAATTAGTGATGGTGTTTAGATTTCACGTTTATTTTTGGGATCCGCTTTCCTGCAGAATAGAGCACCATTTTTCACTTAACACTTTCAATCCATCGCAGTATTTCTTAATATTTTCTTTAGAAAGCGAATAATAACCTTTGAACCCTTTCTGTTTTCGCTTGAGAACGCCATGGACATGAAGATTTAATAAAATGCCAACTACTGTTTTCTCATCAAACAAAGTTTTACTGCAGATATCTTCTGGGAGCATCTCCGCATCTTTAAGCAGACTAACTACATGTAAACTTCTTGGATCAAAAAAGGCTGCAGGGATTTCCAAAAATCTATTAAAGTCCTCTGTCAAACCGCACCTTTCTCCCTGGTTCTTCACAGAGTCCCTTTATGTTTATTCTCACTACTTAAAATTTGCTCTGGGGCGACACTGCTACGCATCGGAGAGAGACGAATTAAAGTGAAACATACCAAAAATCAAAGGCTATCGCGATCTCAGTAGGCTCAGTACCGCAAGGAGTATTCCAGCTATTGTTGCACCTAACGCAATCTTTTGTATGTTCCGCCTCACATATTCACTTGAATATTCATGGAAAGTCGTCATCAATTTACCTGCAAAATCCTCTAATCGGTTTTCCAATCCGTTATATATCGGTCCCCTATGCTTCAATTCATCCTTGTCACGAGTCTGGCGATAAAGACCTTCGTGAAACACCATATTTACTAGGTTGTTGAAAAACCACTCACTCATGTCTGAAGCAATTATTTTTGCTCCGCTTATTCTTATTTTGACCTTCCGGCCTCTTAACCTACGCGAGATATCATCTAACACCGTATAGAAGCAAGTTGTGGGCAGAGAATAGGGTTTTCTTCCCTCGAATTTCCAGAAATTCTCTTGAACATTCAATTCAAAGATAGGATAAACGAAAATGTACGGTTCCTTCGCATCTTTGTTGTACGCTTTGATTATTTCAATGACGCTATCTTTACAAAAATCCTCTATTTCCGATTCAAGCCTCTTCCTTACTTCCCTGATTCCCAAAATATCAAAGGGCGGTGATACTAAGTCGAACTTGAAGATTAGTCTAGAATGATAGAACCCCAATTCCACGCTAGATGCGATATCTCCAATTTTCGGCCAACATAACGGTTTTATTTTCCAATCATCAACTGTTTTCACCGTAGGCCCCATAATCCTATCCGTAATTTCTCTTAACGCTTGAGGGTCCAGTATTTTGTTCTCCCAATCGATCAGACCAAGGAAATACGCATGATTATCCGATTCCCGTTCACTATTTCTCTCCAACTATCTGTACCCCCGAACTAGTCCCTATTCTGTTGGCTCCTGCTTTAATGAGAGTCATAGCATCAAGATACGTTTTTATGCCACCGGCAGCTTTCACACCGAAGTTTGGTCCCACAACAGTTCGCATGAGTCTGACATCGTCGACAGTCGCCCCTGAGCCATTGAATCCCGTAGAAGTCTTCACGAAATCTGCTCCTGCTTCTTTAACCAATTTGCAGGCCAGCACTTTTTCATTTCGTGTCAAGAGGCTGGCTTCAATAATTGCTTTCACAACAGTACTTTTCTCAAGACCTTTCACTCGATCGACCACTTCTTGTATGTCTCTCCTTACTAATTCATGATCGCGGGATCTCAGAGCGCCAATATTAATGACCATGTCTATTTCACGCGCTCCATCTATAACTGCGTTTTCAGCTTCGAACGCTTTTACCTTTGAAACGCTTGCCCCCAATGGAAAGCCTACGACGCTACATACCTTAACTCCAGTTCTTTTGAGAACTTCTGTTGCCAAGCGCACATAGGTGGGGTTGACGCAAACAGACCAAAAGTCGAACTTCTTAGCTTCCTGGCAAAGGCGTCTGATATCATCTCTTGTTGCGTCTGCTCTGAGTAATGTATGGTCGATTAGCCTAGCTAGGCTTTTCTTGTCAAGCATTTGATATCCCTCAAGCATTGCTTGTTTATTTCATCTTAGCTATAAATCATGTGTAGCTCTCACCAGAACGCGCAGCGAAAAATTCATGGGAGCCCCACACTCCTATTGACCCCTAGGGTACGCACGCCTACAAATATCCGCCGTCTTTCAGCGTCATCGTTAACAAGTTTCGCACAGCATCCTGCCAATACACTTCCTTATCGAAGCAATATTTGATCAGCGCGTTTGCGATGGCCTCGCCAGGAAGGATGAACCAGATGTCTAACCCCTTCAAGTATTTTGACTTAACCTGCTTGTTCCGGTTGAAGACTACTTCAACTCGTAGGTATTCGGGTCCAGAAGTCTGTTCTTCCTGAGAAATGAAGCTGGTCCTTTTCTTGCTTTTCTCTTGCCTCCTTGCTTTGTACGCGAGAACCCACTCAACGTAGCACAGGGCATCTTCTGCAGGATTAAGACCGCGAACCTCCATGTAAGGATTCATCTCCTCAACCAACTTAATGAAGCATGCTTCAGCCAGGTCTTTAGGGGCGTGCGCGAAGTCTGGATCCAAAAGAGCGACGTTGCCGACTTTCTCGATTAGGAGTCCAAATGCGTTGCCGAAAACGTAGCGATTGCAGGGCAAAGGAATACCTCCAAAGACCACGTCCTTCCAAAGAGTCATACCATATTCTTTCATTTTCCTGATCAAAGGGGGTTCGACCGTACCTGCCATGATTTTTATCGCCTCGAACCGGCTCCTAGCCCCCGTCGTGCCCAAAGGCCGCCATGAATCTTCCAGAGGTCTCCTTTCTTCATCTTCTTCTCCCTGGACTAGAATTTTAAGTGCCTTAGCATAATGGTAGGCTGTTGCTGGCGAAACATTCAGCCTGTCTATTATGAGCCTGACAAGTTCTTTTCTCTTCAAGGCTTTCAGATTTGGTTTTTGTTCCAAGTATAGTCTCAACAGCCGCTCCAATGATTGGCTTCTTTTCCCTACTTTGCCAATTTCTTCATAGGAGTTCTTCATGATTAGTATTTTCTCACAGCGCGAGAATCTAATTGTTTCTATTGAGGATGCAAAACGTGAGCAAAAAATCCGTGATGGTATGGGCTTGGGTGGACATTGCGGTTAGAGAATTAGTTGAAAAACTGGCTGAGCTTAAGGGTGTGAGTATTTCAGAATATGTGCGTTCCCTCGTGCTAGCTGACTTAGACAAACGCTCGCTATTTACAACGCGTCTCAAAAGGGAGGTCGCTGTTCAACGATGAAGCTGAAGGGGCAACTTGACAAGAATTGTCCTGCATCATGGGTTGGATTGCATATTGCGAAACGACAGTTTCGTGATAGAAAAATATGTCGAAACCACAGTTTCGCAATACATTTTTGGCATGTTTTTGGAGGATTAGCGAGTGGTTAATCGCTGGGAAGACTATCTGAAGATTTCGGGTTGGGCAAGCGGCTATCCGAGCGTGAACCTTCTGCTTAGGCATCTCAAATATAGGAAGATTGGCAGTGAATCTTCCCGCTGCATTTACGGTAATGCCGTTTACGCTTTTTGCATGTATGCTGGCAAGTCGCCTGATGAGCTGGTTTCCTTAGGGAAGGTTGAAGTTGAGAAGTTGATTGAGGATTTCTGCTATCATAAAATGGAGAACGAGTGGAACAGCCCCAGAACAGCAAATACTGCACTGTTCATGCTGAAGACCTTCTTCAAAGTTAACGGTTTCAAAGGCAACCAAGAACTTGAGGTAGAGTGTTTCCATCAGTCTGTGCGTGAAAGAACAAGACCTGAATACATTCCAACCTTGGATGAAGCCCGAGGAATGGCTAACGTAGCTGGTTCCCTAAGAAATCGCGTCATTATTTTTTTCATGGTGTCCACGGGCTTAAGAAACAGCACCCTAAGGGCGCTTTTGTACGCTGACGTGAAAGAGGAGCTTGAGAAGGGCGCAGTGAATATCCTTATCAAGGTTCACAAGGGCATGAAAAGAATCGTAAATTCAGCCTGCAAAGGCAACATAGAGTATTCAGTTTTCGCATCTGAGGATGCGACTGAAGCGCTAAAACTCTACCTTAGCCATCGACGAAGATTCGGCGAGATCCATGACGAAGAGGTTTTGTTTTGCTCTGAGCATAATCGACTTTCGCGAAATGAGAGAGTTAAAAAGCCTTTGACGGCCAGAGAATTGCAGGTTATAGTTAAGACTGCAGCGTGGAAAGCTGGCATAAAAGAATGGAAAAACGTAGTTCCACATTGTCTCAGGAAAACCTTTGAGTCAGTTTTACGGAGCCAATTGGCTGACGGGGGGAGACTTGACCTGAAAACGCAGGAGTATTTCATGGGTCATATTCTGGGCGGAAGCATGGACACATACTTTGATAAAACAAAGGTCGATGAGCTGCGTAAAGAATACGCAAAACTCGTGTTCAAGCCGCATGAACAAGCGAAAGTTGAGGTCTTAGAGTCGTTACAGAACATAGCTGAAACTATGGGCGTTGATTATGCTCGACTTGAAGAATCCAAGAAAAAAGAATTGGGCAGACCCCTTCATGATGCAGAGAAACTAATCATTATTCAGGAGGCTTTCAGACAAGCTGCGAGGGTATTCAGAAACATTAGCGACTCAAACCCTAAGACAACATTCTCTGCAAACGGGCCGGCCGAAAAGTCCTTAGGCAAGCAAGACCAAACAGGAAAGACCCAATCGTCCTCCGAGGACGAGCGGAATGGTTTTTTTTGGCCAAAAACTTCATTATCGGAATCTGTTTCAATAATGGTCTCATCACCACAGCGCGGCAAGAAAACTTTCACCAGTCCGAACAAGAATTATGAAGATGAACCGATCCAGTTCAGCTTGAGCATGACACCACAAGAACGCCTCATTAGGCCGCCCAAACAAACCCATAACAAAAGACACCGGTCAGAATTGGAACGTAAAGGTAACTCCGATCTGTTACAATTCCTCAAACACACAGGTTAGTGCAGTTCTCAAGTAACTGTCATATGATGAAGTAACGAATCTCCTAATTCGGCGGCATTGAGAAATGCCTGATATTCGGAATTTGCCTCCGCTCGCGCTAATAGGACAACTTCTGGAATAGGGCTCCCAAGAACCATACTAAGATGCCAACAGCAGCTACTTTTGCACCGATTTCTAATGCTTTCTCAGGGTTTTGATAAGCCCAGACGAGCAACTTAACCTCGGGCGACAAAGCAACTTCCGCATCGTCGTATTTTCGTATCGAACCGTAGCTTCTAATTGCCATTTTTGTTCACAGATATGCAAATCGGCACGCAAATATATAAATATTCCTATTGCGCCTATTTTTGTAGGTGCCTGCCATGGTGGATGTTAGATGCAAGGACTTCAACGATGTTCTTTGGACATATGTTGTGGAAAATGCGAATCGCAGAGGAATTTCCCGATGCGAAGCCTTACAAAAAATCGTTAAGGAACATATGAAGTTCCTCATGGAGGCTCAAAAAGAAAGAATGGAGCGTGCTGCGAACGTCGAGAAAGAAAGATGATGATTGGGTTGAAGACCTAATCAAACTCGGAATCGGCTTATTGGCAATTTACTTTATTGGCAAATTAATCGAACCGACCCAAGGCAATACTGAACAAGATGTAAACTGTCCAAAGTGTGGGGCACGCATTAAGAAGTGGGCTTTGAAATGCCCAGTCTGCAGAACAAAGCTCCTTTCGTGGTAGCAACTAGTCGTGCCTCCACAGAGCCCACGCTACCAAGATCTCTTCCTTTTAATGGAAATATTTAGTGGTGGCTTATCCTGATACGTCATTACATAATCTTGAATAAGTTCTGTCTCGAAATTGTTAGCTTTTTCTTCACTACCTAATTCCTTCCAAAACACCTTTATGTTCTCAACTTTTAGTTTAAGTGTATTAGGGTTAGGGTTGTCACGGAAATACTTTCTAAAATTCCAACCTTCTGAGTGGTAATGTTTACCTAAGCCTTCAACAAGAATGTCCCTCCGAAATTCCATAATTCTTTTATTGAGATTTTTAGCTTTACCTATGCACAAGATTCCATTCATGTCTATTCCGTTTAGCCTTGAAAAATTCTTTGGACTGCCATTTTCCATATATATCATCATATACACGCCTGAACTTGTCGTAATCTTTTTCAACGATTCCAAATCTGTGATTTCAGCAGTTTCAACTTTACCGAGTTTTTCAATTATCATTGTTCAATTACCTCAAATCGGTTAGATGTTCTCTCACTATTGGAGAATACTCGTAGTATTTAGCTAAGCTTTCATAAGATAAGTCTTAAATCTGCATTGCCTATTGTGAATTGAGGGGAAATGAGGAAAACGTAAATGGCTTCTGATATTTTTTCAGATAATAAAAGGTTCTGGTCTATCATCGGGTGACTAGCCTTAGCGCCCGCGCAAGTCGGGTGACAGCCAAAATGACCTTCTAGAACGAGTCCGCTTAGAAAAGGCTTTTAGGAATTAAGATTCCAGAAATGTAGTATTGATGACACAAAAAGGAGGCAAATTGTGTGAGTGACGAATCCATAAATTTAGGAGAACTTCAAGTATTGCCATTAGAAAGGAAAGATAGCATCTATGGCAGACATACCGAGATCGAGAAGCTCTATGACCGTCGTGGAAGGCTTGTGCTTGACGATGCCGTAGGGTTCTGTATAGACCGAGCCAGAGACGCTTATATTCTGGGAATGCAGGACATCTGTTCGTTTCTTTCTGGAAAATCCCTTGAAGAGGCACTTTCCTTTAAATATGAAAGAAAAGTATCCAAGAATATTCCTGACTTAAACTGTCTCATAGAATGGGCTAAGAAAGAGAATATTCTAGATTCAGGGCACAGATGCCTTGCTCATGAAGTTAGAAAGAAAAGAAATGACTATGGACACGCCTATCTCAAAATCCTGAGAAAAGAGTTGAAGACGTCAAAAGGGAGACAACCATTTACTGCTCAAGAAGCTCTTGGTACATTTGAGAAAGCACTGAGAGTCTTAGAATATATGTACAAAGATGTCACACCACTTAAGACCCAAACAAAGCGAAAATAGGATTAGGTTGATGGCTAGCCAATTCTAGTTTGGTTAGCTTGGCCGAATTAAAATAAGCAAGGTTTAAAGCGCCCGGAGGTCAGAAACGCTGTGCTATGCCTCTATCAGAGTTGTCTCGTTGTCTTTGCCTTCGTTATGAGTGATAAGCGGAATACCGACTTTTCGCAGCCTGCTTCTTAGATCTTCTTCATCTGATTCCGTAAGCTGGATCTTTGGCATTAATGTCTCCAATTGCACTCCGTTGAGCAGAAGCCACACAAGATATTTCTCTTTTTCATGAAAAGTTTCTAGTTTAGAATCGAGTTCGTTGAACTTCTCTTTCAAAAGTTCTATTAGAGGTTCGTAAAACTCTACAGCAAACCCTATCTTGGACTTTTCCGACTTGAAAAGCACTGTATGTAGCATGGAATACAGTCGCCACAAGATCAGATTATTCTCGGAACAGATGACCTTCCACTTGAAGCCCCCCTCCTTTTGAATAAAGGAAGAGAGCATGGGGTTTTTCAGGTGTTGCCTGATCTTGGCAAGAAAATGGTCTGATGCCGCGTCTCCCGAGAGACCCTGCTTCAGATAGTAACCCAAGAAGCCGTTGGCCCTTTCAGCAAGATCGTTCTCACAGAATACTTCGCCAACGCTTATCAGAAAGGGGATATGATAGAAAAAGCTGTCATCGGGGTTGGCAGAGTAAAGGTCAGAGTATGACTCTATCGCGTTTCCCGGAGAAGAACGCGCACGACTGTTCTCCCTTGACCGCGTGGGCTGCGCCATGTCCTGAAGATTTAGGCTGAGCCTAGAATCTCTTTGGACTATGAATTTCTTATCTAACAAGCTCCTAAGTTTGCTTGTAATCGCCTTCTTGTGTTTCTCTCGCTCAGATTTCTCAGTCTCGTTGCAGTACGTGGCAAAAATGTTTTGTCTGGTGGACTCAGGGTGGTTGCGGACGTGTTCAAGAATCTCTTCTTGCGATTCATACTTCGCCTTTGACACTCTATCCAACCTCACTTGCAACCTTAGCCACTGATTTGAAAGCTACGTTCCTAATATTGCATAGCTCCCGTACATCCTTGAGCAACCCTTTGAACCCTGCTATTGGTTTCACGTAACCACCTGAATCGATCTCTATTATTCGGTTTTTGACAGACAGAAGGCTATAGATCCTCCTATCGACGTGATCATTAAGTTCGGATACCTTCACCCTATCACCTTCCAAGAACATCCCGAGAGTGGATGACACTTTGGTTGGGTCAAAGTCATAACTGAGCTTCGATTGTAGTTCGCTGAAAATTGCTATTGCGACGCTGGCTTCGGGCGTAAACCGACTGGGCGTCACCCCAAAATGTTTTGCGTATGCTTGAATTACAGCGTCATGATGATAGAAATAGACTGCATGGCCGGAGCTCGGGCTTGTAATCTTTATCAAGGCAGGATTCGGTCCGCTCGTTAGCTTTTGGAGCTCGTCTGGTTGAAATATCTCTACCGCATAATCTGGGCTCAAGAGAGGTGTGATGAGTTTCGATGGAGGAAGTATCGCGCCAGGTTCTGGGAATGTGGGAAGTACAATAAGCTTATTCTCCTCTCGTTGGCTATAGAAAGGAACATTGTTGCGGATCTGATGTAGTGGGTAGATGTTCTGCAATGCAAAACGCCACGGGGACTTACTGGACTCAAGGACTCTACCAAGTAGCGAATCCATAACGATGTCAGCTACTTCTCTATCTGTCAGCTTCTCCTGATTCTTGTCAACAGTTGCCATAGCTCCTGTTGTTTGAGCCATGGCTTTCAGGTATGGAGAGCGAAGTGTGGACTCGGGATCCATGAGCATAGCGTAAGCATAAGAGCTGATCTGTGGCTCCAATTTTATGTATCGGACACCGTTACTGACGCTTCTAGACATTAAATGAAGAGAGAATAGTCTATCCAAATAGCTGTAGATGACAGCCTTGGAATACAATCTTCGTGTCATATAATTCGGGTCTATGAGAGGAATGCCTTCATAGGCCATGTAGATCTTGACGGCTTGATCAATAAACTCGTTTTGTGGAAGCTCCTGTTCCCCTTTTAGCGAATAGACAGCGGCTGCCGCTACACCTACTCTCAGGTTATTCATCCTACGATAGATGACCCTACCCTCATCGTCGGCCTGCGCTGTTGTCGCGTATGAAGTTGCTAGCACGCTAGCTGCCATTATTCTCTCGCCGAACTCGTTCTCATCCATTTTCACTTCCGGGCCGGCGAAACAGTCTGCGATATGCTGTATTTCCTTTATTACCTTCGCAAGTTTAGTGTCCATGGGCAAAATATGATTACATGGCTCTATATAAGGTTATCTTCAAGTAAACTTGTTTGTTTCAATGTATCGTCTGATTGAAGCTTTTGTCCTCAATGAAAGGATGCCTCCAAGGCGAGTCCAACATTCCGTACATTGGAAATAACAAATCAAAGGGTTACAAATCTTTGATAGGCACTCCCCCCTTCTCAACACTATAGAAACAACGAGAACGAGTTTCCACTTGTTGTAGCGTGCGCGGACTAACATTACCAGTGAAGGGGTTCTGTCTAGTTAAGGTACATGGCACCTTCTTCTGATATATTTTTGATGTAAATAAGATATACTTATATACAAGTGCTATATTTATGATATATGAGGAATGAGGCGTGGTTGTCTGCAAGTTCTGCCAAAACACATCGGTTGTTAAACATGGCAAGATAAAGAAAGAGGTCAACATGGACCAACCTATCGAGGTGAGGATGAAGATATGAGACGCGCTCTAGTCACTCTTCCAGAAGGTGTCTGGAGAGTAATAGACGAACTCAAAGGGACTATAGGTGAAGGCGACTCGGAAGTAATTAGAAATATAGTAATTGCCCACTTATCCGATAAGGGTCTCCTTATACCCTCTTATAACATTAAAGCAACGGCAAGTCAGGCATTGGAGGAGATTCAAACGCATGATATGATGCTAACTACGCTAGTCGAACTATTGGAAGAGAAGGGCGTAATCAACTATGACGAATGGGAGAAGAGAATCAGAAGTAAGATTCAGAAAAAGAGCTTGGAAGAGGCTTCGACCCATTCCTAACAGCGAACCTCAAAACTGGGCAATCTGTTTCACAATGTTCTCTGCAAGTAACTATCTTCTTCAAACATCGACGGATAGATTCCTCGCTACCCATTGATCTAACCGTTTCGGCAACATCATATTTCAAGATGTGGCTATTAGGTTCCCCACCCAAGAAGCGAAGAAGACATTTCTTCTGTAGGGCAGATAGAGATTCTACGGTAGGTCTTCCCTTGAATCGTTTGGCTTTATCTACAGTTTCGATGGTTTCACCAACAAGCAACAAGCCTACTCTTGGGTCGTCCCAATGTTTCGGTAGTTGATCGGTCGCTACATAGCCGTAGTCGATATAATCAGAAATACGCCGCATTTGCTGTCCTGCACGGGCTATCTTGTCCCTTTTTGATTTGACTTCTATGACGGTTAGAGTCTCGTTTTTTACTAGCAGAATGTCGAGGTCGGAAAGGCTACTTCCCCATGCGATAGTGAATCGTGCGTGAGGGAAGACTTTGTATCCATGTTGACGAAAGTGGTCACTTGCTCTCTTGATTAGAACTTCTTCAAACTTACCTATTGCCTTGGTCGAAGTGCGGACTCTATCCACTTTAAGCATCGTGAATGCTCCCCCATCTCCGCATCGCTTGTCTAACATCTTCGCTTAAAGGACTTAGCCTTGATGTTCGAGATGTAAGCATTATCACACATCCGTACCTCACCTCTACTCTTCTCCTAACAGATGGAGCCAGTTCCACGGTTGATTCTGGGATAATCTCAAAGGTCCAAAGGGCTTCCATGCTTTTTTTCTCAAACTGCCATGAGAAGAATTTTGTATTCACTCTAGAGTGTTGTACAGATTCCTGAACAGATGAAACAGGAGACCCTTCACGTCCTGATTTCCACGCCTTGACCTGAAGGTAGGTATCAAGGCTAGGTTCCATCATACCATCATAATTATCCGAGTGAACAAGACACATACCTATTCGTCCGACACCTCTCGGAACTTGGACGATTATCCTATCAGAATACATCGTTCTATAGCCTGTGCTAGTAAGATCAGAAAGAGGAATTGTGCCTTCCGAAACGAAAACCGCATGATTACCGTCCACAGTTAGGAAAGGGCGGGGTACGCCACTTCCCACACATAGACTGTCACGACCTATACAGGACATATACAGGATAGCCTGTAAGGTTTCGGCATTCCTAAGCTGGCTACCATATTTGGTAACTATTTCTGCGAGTCTTCCCGCAACCAGAGGTGCCGAGAAACTTGTTCCGACTAGACTGTCGGAATATCGACCGTCTCTGCAAAATGATGACACTCCGATACCATTGGAGTTAAGGCTACCATGACATACGTTTCCACCGTGTTCAGCAACATCGGGTTTATTGACATCATGAAGCCTTGTTAGGGTTTTGCCACATCTGGTAAAAGGCGATATTGCGTCTTTTGGAGCCACCGAACCTACTTTTTCTTTCCTAGTGATAGATCCTACGCCGATTACATGAATATTCTGGGCTGGGTGCAGGACTGGGAAGCTCCTAATATACGATGGATAGGAGTTGCTATTCTTCCGAACATCATCGGGTTCAATGTTTCCAACACTTGATACAAAGCAGATGTTGGCACGCTGTATCAATCCGTCCAGTCTGGCATAGGCAGGAAGGGCATCGATTTCGAAGACTATGGAGGATATGAATACTTTTGATGTCGATGAATAATTTCTTATGGCATCCATCATTCCCGAGAAAGCATCGTTCCTATTACCATCTGAGTACATTTTATAAGATATTATCCTTGCTCTAGGAGACCCGTTGCCTTCTCCTCTTGCCACAAGACAGGCGATAGGAGTTCCATGACCATCTCCTCCCACACCATCATCTGCATCAGAGAAACTTGGATGCTTTCTGCGTTCTACAATAAGACCAGAAAGGGGAGGGATCTCGTTTACTCCAGAATCAACTACACAGATCGGCGGCAGTTCATCCAAAGGAACTAATGGCCCAGCGGGATCAACTGAGGATGCCTTTCCAGCAATGTGAAAACGTCTGCTAGTGCGTTTACGAGAGCGAACTTTTGAGAGAATGCCGAGAGGCAAATCATGGATCTTAAACACATAATTAGCTCGTTTCAGCAAGTCTTCTGCAATTTTGCGATCCATCTGGGCGAGTAACATGCCGTCGTCTGGATGCGATACTAGAAGTACCTTACACTTTATAGATTCAAAATACTTTGAAAGCCTATCTAAGTAAGATGTTGCCTCCGAGGTTCCAATATTAGGTATCAAATGTAGGATAACTGGTCTAGGCATCCTGTCCCAATCCTTAGCTTCCAGCTCCTTGCTGATTTGCTCTGACGGCCTAAGCTCTCGAAAATCGATTAGAGGTTCCTTCATGGCCAAAGGCAGACCTTCTTCTTCGTATCTATGAATTTCCTGTTCAGAAGCTGAAACCAAGAGTATTGTATGATCTTTACTGAGATAGGTGTGAACGGTTGCCGATAGCCTCTCTAATACGTTATGAATCTTGCCAGTGGCAGCCTCTTTCTCAATTTGGATAACAAAATAAAGGTTTCGAGGGTCGCGGATTTCCTTTTGTCTAAGTGACGATGCTGTGGCTCTCACTTTTTCATCAAGGTCACGGGCATCAATTTCTCTTTTTCGTTGCTCATATGCTTCCTTGTCATATTTTGGGCCACCATGGGGCTTACCTACTCGCCATTCCCGATCCTCAGAGGAAACAAAGAAAAAGTCGTCTCTTTGATTTTTCTCGTTCAACCCTAGTCCATCTTTCCTGTTCATAGTCTATTTCTCCTCGGTTACTGGTTCAAGTAGGAAGACCTTGACCTTTCTTCCAACCCATTCCTTTGGTACATATACTCACGAGCGTTTCCTTTATTGTTGTTTCACCTTGATGAGCGTCTTTTACCTTCATGGCTAACCTTTTTTGACTACCAATTTTTGCTCTTCTGGGTATAGCTCTACGAGATCTCCTATTTTCCAGCTCAATGCGTTCAGAACCTCTGGAGGTATGGCTATAGCCGCCGAACCCCCGCTCCGTCTAATTGTGCGTCTGAATTTAACTACGACCAAGGTCTTGTCACTATTTCGAATAGATGTCAAGTAATATTTAAATAAGACCAGTATGTAGTGATTGAGTAGAGAAAAAGTAGTGTTGAAATAGCATGCAAGACACGTCTGCCGTGGAAAAGCAGAAACAAGAGCTTCTGGCGAAAATGAGAATCGTAGGAGAGAAATACGGATGGGTGCAAAGCGGTCGGCCGCTAACAGTGACGTTGACCAAGACTCTGAGTTCTTGTGCCTGTGAAAGGCGGATCAAACACTTGCTGGAGAACGCCGATTTCAAAGAAAGTCAGAGATTCGACCCATACTACCGGCAAAAGAGCGAGTTCGCCACTATTAGGATTCTTGAACACATCAAGACAAGAGTAACTGCCAATGGCTTAGATGCTGTGATTCTAACAGAGGCACCCAGTGACTTCGGCAGATATGATGTGGTCGTCACTCAAGGCTACCCCTGCAAGGTCTATGCCAATAGCGAGGAAAGAATCAGGATAAAGGTGAAAGCGAGCCTGGGACTTGACCTTGAACAACTCGAACGCTATCTATGGGATCAATCTCCTTTAATCCTAGCGAGGGTAATAACGAGGCACGTAGCAAAGATTGAACCCCTAAAACTACAATCATATGTGCTGTTCTCGCTGAGAGAGCTTAACGCAAAAGCAGAACGTCTACTTTCCAACAAGTTCTACATCATACCCGGAACAACTTGCACCGCATGCCATGACAATAGTTGCCCTCACAACCGAAGCAAAAGCAGAAACCCTGTGAACGTGTTGACCATGCCTGACAGCGAGTTTGCAGAAGACCTGAAGTCATTCTTCCTAAATCTAAGTTACGTAGCAGAAAAGACCGCAAGCCTGGTAGTCGAAGAACTAGAAAGCGTTATGCCAAGCCAAAATCACGACGTACATTCCCTGTCAACCATAGTCGGATGAGATAGTCATGAACAGCGTTTTGGCCCAGGAGTTGGAAGAGATCAAGGGATTGCGAGTTCAGAGTGCTTCTAACAGTCTCACGCCAACTAAAGTGGATAAGCGACTGGAACATCATAAGTTTCTACGAGTGAAAGGATGGAGAAGCACTTACCGCTCCATCAACAACTTGTTGCTGCACTTAATGCGGAAGAGTAAGAGCGAGGGCTCCAAGAGGCTTTATCTCTGGCATCTGTACAAGTTCTGCCAATATACTAACAAAAAACCGAATCAGCTTGCAGCATTGAGACGGAACCAGGCAGAAAAGCTTGCACAAGAGTATGCCGACAGTTTCAGGAATACTTCTCCAAGGTATTCCAACTTGGCAGTAGCCGTTCTGAAAACGTTTTTCGTTGCGAACGGTTTCAAACATGCAAAATCATTGGAGTTGGAGACGTATCATGCGCCACCACGCTTTAGGATTTCTCCAGAATACATCCCAACTAAGTCAGAAGTCTATGGCATGGCCGACTCAGCTTGCTCACTCAGAGATAGGGCTATAATTCTAACACTATTCAGTGCTGGCTTGCGAAACTCGACCCTCAGAGCAATTCGCTATAAAGATGTTGCCGGCGAGTTGGAGAAAGATTACTCAAACATAACGATACCCGTGTATCCTGAAATGAAAGACCTCGAACCAAACGCCTGCAAAGGAGGAATCCCCTACTACACCTTCACTTGTGATGAGGCAACTCAAGCTCTAAAACTCTATGTAATGCAGAGAGAGGACAAATATGGCAGCATTGAAGGTTCCGAACTTCTGTTCTGCTCAGAATACAACCAGATTCACAAAGATGATCGAAAGAAGAAACCCCTCACTTCAAGGGAACTTCAAATTATTGTAAAATCAGCAGCTAAGAGGGCTGGAATAAGCGAGTGGGAAGCCGTTCATCCGCATTGTACGCGAAAAGCGTACGAAACTGTTCTTCACAGCCAGCTAATCGACGGCGGTAACTTGGATGTAAAGACTCAGGAGTTCTTCATGGGGCATGTGTTGCCAGGAAGCCAAGATCCATACTTTGATCGCTCAAAAGTGGAACGTATGCGAACTCAATATTCAAGGTTAAAGTTCGGAAGGGCAACTGTGGAAAATAAATTCAAGGTTCTCAAAGCTGCAATCGCCAGAGCCTTCGAGGACACGGGGATAGATCCTGAACAGGTGATCGAAGAATACGTCAAGCTGAAAAGTAGCCCCAAAACTGATCATCCGAATATTTCTTCAAAGACTGATTCTGATCTAATCATTAGGGGAGGGAACTGAACTTGAAGTCCAAATCCCGGCCGGAGCAGTCATATTTGCAGCTCATTTCAGGAGAATTTTAGCTGAACGAGCTCAATTTGAGTAGTTTGTAGTCAAGCCGAAATTGGAACACGAATTTACTAGTAAAAAGATGATTCTCCCTTGAATGGAAACCTGGTGGTTCCTTTTTGAACCACCTTGTAGAGAAGACCTGTTTCGTGTTTTAATGTTGATATTTCAAACGTTTTCAAGAGATTAAACCTCCCCATTTTTTGTCTTTTCGACTGAGGACCTTCGCTTTTTCCTCGTCTTTTTCTGCTTTTTTCCTTTCTAGATCTTTGATTGCGATACAGATTATATGGCATGACATTTACTAGCAGTTTTCCGATTTTTATCAAGACAGCAAGAGTCAATAAGCAATCAATGACGAAAAGGCCCCAACAACAAGACAAAAGAGCTCCATAAAAGTCCAGAAGCATTGCTGCAATTACCATAACGACGTTAACCATGGAATTTGCCCCTAGTATGAAAACCAACTTTAGGGCAGATACTCTGCTTTCACTTGAAATACCAATCTTACAAAGAATTTCTGTGCTTGAAATACACAAACCTAGATGAGCTAAGGCTCCCACAAGAATTGCGTGAGCAACATCTGAAAGCAGCATTTTTTGGTCCTCCGTGCAAACACTACCAGCAGTCTGGACAATTTATACCATTTTTTTATTCGCAAAGGAAGGATATACTTTACTTTATTGATAAACTAAAAAACGACTATTTTCAACCAATAAATAGAAGGTTTTTATACATAAATGGAAAAATTAGATCATAGGGTGCGAAGAATGACCAATTATGCGCATATAATTCCTCTTGGTTTAGAGTTTGACAGAACTAGTTTCATGCTTAGTAGATATCCCCCATTTAGAATTCATTTTCTCGATCCTGACTTGATCGATGAAGAGTATAGAACGTTAGCAAAGGGAATCCAGAAAAAAATAACAGATCTATGGCCTGTCCCGGAAAAACAATTTCATACTGTGTGTTGCCATGATTTCGAAAAGATGCTTCTTAAGATCGTTGAGATCATGGCAATTGAAGATTGGTTTGGAAATAAAGTAGTTCCGCATGTTTTCTCTGGTTCGAGAATCTATGCGATCGCTCTATATGTGGCTGCTTGCCTTACAAACCAAGAAATAGTGTATGTTCGGGCTAAGGACTACCTTCCAAGAGGAGTGGACATGATCACGAGTGGGGTAGTTGAAGATACATTTACCACAATCCAACTATTCCCCATTATTTTTCCCCAAGATTATGATTGTGTCATACTGGAATTTCTTACAGATTATCAGGTCCAACAAAAGCATGAAGGTGAAAGAATGCCGTGGAGAGGCAGCAGAAAAGAACTTATCAAGAATTTGAGGCCATATTTGCAAAAAAGAAAAATCAGAGTACCATTAGCAGAAGAGGTTAAGTTGAGTAATTGCATTACTAATCTGAGGGAGAAAAAGTACATTACACGCGCAGATGTTCAGGGAAAAAGGCAAGTGGAGCTTGAAATTACACCAATCGGGAGACTAATGATAGGGTGCAGGCGAACTATAGAGAGAGCGAAAAAGCAAAAACAATCCCATAAGTGGCCAAAGTAGTTTAGCTACTCATTTTGCATAATGCTTAATTTAACTTGTACTTAATGTATCATAGATACATCTACACCAAATTCCGTTAACTGTTCCTCTACAGAAGTGAGCTTCCGCATTGCTTCAACAATGATGTCAAACGAATCATAGTTGATAATAAATTTCCTCTCTGAATTGATATGAATCACTAGCTGGTCTCGAACAAGGCTGTCTAGATATAAACCAGTTTGAGTGACTGTGTCGTTTATAGCAGAAGCGATTTGAGCCTCTGAAGAATTTGGATTAAACAAGAGGTATTTAATGATAAGCGCTTCCTTTAAACGCATCTAAATCACTGCTTATTTGCTAGACTTAGCAATTGTGCAACAATCAGATTCCTCTCCGCCACGGAATAGTCATCTTCCAATGCTAAGTTGTAGATAAGGAACAATAGTTTAAGCTCACTGTCAATCGAAACGAGGGCCAGAGGAATCTTTTCTCGTTTCTGAATGTATTTCTTAACAAGATCTACATTTATGATTGAGTTGTTCATGCTAACCACAAATTCTGATATCACAGAGGAAAATTTATACGAAACGATTATTGATAATTATAGATTCGAGTGAATTTTACCAGAAACTTGTAAACTGGGTCTAGCCTACTGATAGTTTGCTCTATTTGCCAATTCGAGCACTCACTTCGATCGATCGAAGTCCACGAACGTTAAGCATATTTTGAGCATGTTTTTTACTGGCAAATTCGTGCTCCAACCCCGGCCGGAGCACCAATCAAATCTAATCTTGAATTGGGTTCTTTCTTACAAGATAAGCTGGATTCAAGCATTTCTTTGACGATGCTTGAAATTGGAGCACGAATTTACTGGTTTCCTTCTGACGAATTGCGCGGGAGAACCGTTAAGTTTATATAGTTATATGAAATCTTCTTCATATGAAGAATGTATCACATGAGTTGATACGGATGAAGCGCGGACTTGCTGAAACTTGCTATGCTTTCTTCAAGACTTTGGCGAATCCAGCACGGCTAGCCATTCTGGAGATTCTGCGAGATGGACCAAGAGACGTGACCGAGATCTCTGAGGAATTGAAGCAGGAGCAGAGCATGATCTCTCACAATCTCAGAGCTTTAGAAAAATGCGGATTTGTGTTTTCGGAAAGGAGGCAAAAACAGCGTTTCTACTCTTTGAATAAGGAAACGATGGAGCCGATATTCAAGACATTCAAGCATCACTCCGAAAAATACTGCCCTACTGGGGGAAAATGCCTTACTGCAAAAGGTCTTAGAGAACAAAGAAAGAAGGATGCTTCCCGTCAGTTGCGTGTGACCCATCAATAACCAGTAGGCAAAGGAAAAATGAAGACGTTTACGTGTCCAGCGTGCGGGTGGAACCTGAAAACACCGTTCGGAGAGAACGACATAGCTGAACACGCTATGTTGCACGCGAAGAACCATCATCCAGAAATGATGAACATGAAAAAGGAAGACCTTATGAAAATGATAAAGGACGCATGAACAGGCAGCGCATAATGCAAAACTGGTAGTTGAAATCACAAAGGAGGAGGTGAATCACAATGGGAAAATATGAGGATACCCTTGAAGATATCAAGCAGACATTTGGAATTGTTCCAGGCTTCATGAAAGCCATTCCAAAGGACGTGTTGATACAAGACTGGCCCCTAATGAAGAAATACCAGCTTGGAGAGTCAAAGATTCCAGCCAAATACCGTGAATTTATCGGACTGGCAGTCGCCGCCAACATCAAATGCCCCTACTGTTCCTTAATGCACACGGCAATGGCCGTTGGAAATGGGGCCACAGACGATGAAGTGGCTGAAGTGGCGTTTCTCGCAAGCTACACGGCAAGATGGAGCGCAATGCTGCACGCCCTGCAATACAACTATGACACCTTCACCAAAGAGGTACATCAGATCAGCGAGCATGCAAAGAAAACTGCGAGAAAATAGAGCCAAACACCAACTATAGAATTTTTCTCCTTTTTTGAGTCTTAAAAATACGCGCGCGCTTGACTTTTCTGCTACCCCTTCCAGATTCTTGCAATCACGACAGGTTTTTCATCATTCCCATTCAGGACATATCCTTCCAATCCCTTCTTGTTCTCATCTGTTTTCCAGAGAATGTGCACGCAGTGTGCTAAGGTTGTTTCTCTTTTCCGGCGCTACACGCCTGAACAGTTTAATATATGGGATTAAAGAGGCAACGAGCTTGTTTTCGGCTTTTTTGAGGTGCTCTTGATACGTTGTTCTGGAAACCCGTTTCTTGTTGGCAATGTCTTGGACATTGGCTTTTCTGGGCAGGTTATAGTAGCCGTTGCTGTACGCCGTGAGTAGCGCGTCCATCTGTTTTTCGGTCAAGTCTGAGAAGAGCGCGTCTGCAGTCAGAGTAAGTGAGCTCGATATGAATCCGTCGAAGTCTACTTTACGCAGGATCTCGAACGTGAAGCCTCTTTCCTCGAATCTTTGCATGAGTCCTTTGATGTCTTTGTGTCTGAAGGCGATCACGCGATAATATTCCCAGCCGTGGCGATAGACTATTGGTGAGATTTGGAGAAGGTCGAATTCATCGATGATTCTAGTCACAGAATCCTGGGCTTTGCAGAAACATTTCTTCACGAAGAAGTGGGCGTCATGAAGGTCGGATGACTTTTCAACCATTCCGTCTATTTTGGATATTTCGTCTGTGACGACGGAGTATTCGTCAGGTTTGTCTATTATGAGTTCGATTACATCGTGCTCTCTGTTGCACCAGTCGAACATTTTGAGGTGTGGGAATCTTTTCGAGATGTTACAGAAGGGGCAGTCATGTGTCACTTTGAATACGACTTCAAACAGTGTCATAAAGGAAACTAGTTCAGCGTCATATTTAGCGGTTGAGCCGGCAGATGACTGTGGAACACTCATCTTTCAAGACGGTCACTATTCGCCCGGGAGAGCTTCGAACTCTCGCCAAGCATAAGAAATGCTTTTACTAGTAAATTGATGCTGAAATCACTGCTGGAGCACAATTGATTTCAGTTTCATTCTGCGCTTGTTTTCACAACATGAATTCAATCTTAATATTCTAGAAAGGCTCTCTAATAACCAAGGCTGAGTTGCTGGATCTCCCGAGGCTGTCAAGGTAGGATCACAATGACAGGCAAACACTTACCATTCTCGACTAGCTTCAATCTAGATGCCATCCCACCCTACAATTTCTCAATCACTGTTCACAAGCCCGCAGGCTGGTCGCTGCTAACTCCACTCGAAATATTCGAAGACGATACACTGTGGACTGGAATGAGACTGAATTCCGGAAGAATGTTTGGAGTGAAACTGAAATCGGTCGGAGCCCTAGACAAACCCAACATATCTTGCACTGTATTTTCCCGCAGAAAACTCAACGCTCATGAGAGGAGGGAGCTTTCAGAGACAGTGTCATGGATACTCAGCACCAAAGAAGACATAAGAGAATTTTACAACCTCGCCGAGCACGACCCTCTCGTCAAAACGTTGGTACAAGACCTCCACGGGATGAGGAGGACACAGAGGCCGGACATCTTTCCCATGCTGATACTGGCCGTCACCTTACAGATGGCCCCAATAACGAGAAGCGACCAAATGATGAACCTACTGATTCAAGAGTACGGCGAGAAAATAGTCTTCGACGAAAAAGAGATCTCATGCTGGCCCCCTCCAGAAACGATAGCGAGAACCAGCGTTGAAGAACTTGAGAAGAGATGCAAGCTCGGCTACAGAGCCAAGACCCTGAAAGGCATTGCCGAAACAATATGCATGGGATTCCCAACCCTTCAAGACCTCGAAAAACTGCCGCCTGAAGACGCAAGAGCCAAGCTGATGGAAATGAAGGGCATAGGCGAATACTCCGCTGACATTGTCACACCCCACCCGGGATTCGCACTCGACGTGTGGAGCGCAAAAATATTCAGCATGCTCCTCTTCGGAAAAGAACCTGAATCGCCTCGCGACGTCATACCAAAGGTCAAGAAGATCGCGGAGGACAGGTGGGGAAAATGGAGAGGCTACGTATTCACTTACGTGCTCAACGACCTAGACAACCTATCTAGAAGGTTCAAACTTAACCTCACAGAACTGTGAACAGACAGAAAGATTCCGGTTAAATGTTGACAGGTACACTCATACGGGGCGTTTCGTCACAATCATTTCTGAAGTGAATTCAGATACTCACTTATCGTTTGTCTCGTGAACGTGTCAACATTCATCTCCAGAGCTTTCCTCGGATCGACCCAGACACATTCTTGAATTTCTTCATGGTCCACCTCAACCTCTGTGGTTTCAGCTTTGCACAGATAATCCAAGAAAATAAAATGCTTTGGTTTGTAGAACTCTTCTGAGTAGATTGCTTCCTGCAAGAGCAAAAGGCGGACTGGCTCTACCTTCAACCCGACCTCCTCCATTATTTCCCTCTTCAACGCTTGTTCGATAGTTTCTCCCAGTTCTATGTGTCCTCCAGGTAAGGTGAAACGATCTTTCCACTTGACAGATCTTGCCAATAATATCTGATTCTCATCATTAACGATCAACGCTCCAACAGTGGGCTCCGGGTACCTTCTTTCCATTTTCTCCATTCTAACACCTAGAACTTGAGATCGCTTCGGCCTGCCTAGCCTTATGATTGTGGGAAACAAAAAAAGCTATCTCCCCAACCTTCAAACTCGGGACTCTTTGTCCGTCAGACAATTTGTCCGCATGTGAGAACGGAAGGCATCTGCTACCTGAAAAATAACATTCGACGAAGACCCGCGTGAAGGACCGCGCTTTCACCTGAATTCAACTTCAAATAGAAGCGTCCTCAACATACGAGCAACATGGCCCTCTCAAAAAATACGGGGGGCCTACCAATTATAAAGCCTACCCTAGCCTTTATCATTGACAATGAACGCGGGCCCGCACTGCACCGCACACAACTCCACGCCCTTCACGTTTCCATCCTGCCTATCAAAACTCAAGACTCATATACAAGCTCAATCAATCCAATAATCTTCACAACCAAAGGCGAAAACAAATGACCGAAAAACTCTCACCAACCTACAAGAAACTCATGACAAAGTACAAGGACCTCACCATCCTACGATCCGCCGGATCAATCATCGAATGGGACATGGAAACAATGATGCCCCCAAAAGCCATCAACCTCCGCAGCCAACAACTCGCCATCCTCAGCATAATCGAACACAAAATGACCACCGACCCAGAAACAGGCACCCTGCTGGAAAAGATCACACGAAGCCCAGAACACGACAAACTAAACGACGTACAAAAACGAAACGTCTACCTAATAAAAAAACGCTACGACGAACAAACAAAACTCCCCGAGAAACTCGTAGCAGAGATCGCAAAACAATCAGCCCTAGCCACAGACATATGGAAAAAAGCCAAGGCAGCCAAAAACTACGCCATGTTCAGACCCGAACTCGAAAAACTCCTAGAACTAGAAAAAAAGGCCGCAGACATCCTGATGAACGTAAAGAAAACCAAGACACCCTACGACGCAATGATAGACATCTACGAACCCAACATGACAACAAGAACAATCACCAAAATCTTCAACGAACTCAGACAAGGCCTAGTTACAATACTGAAAAAATGCGAAACCGCACCAAAACAGCCAGACCCAAACATCCTGAAACGCAAAGTCCCCATAGAAACACAACGCAAAATCTCAAAAGCCTTAGCCGAATTCCTCGGATACGACGTAACCTCAAAAAAGGCAGGAGGCAGAATCGACGAAACCGAACACCCCTTCACAACAGGCTACTACGACGACGTCAGAATAACAACACACTACTACGAAGACAACTTCGCATCCTCAATGTGGTCAGTCCTCCACGAAGCAGGACACGCCCTTTACGACCAAGGCTACAAACGCGAATGGATGTACCAACCCGTCGGCGCAGAAGCCTCACACGGCTTCCACGAATCACAATCCCGCCTGGTCGAAAACATAATCGGCCGATCCCACGAATTCTGGACCTACTTCCTACCGAAACTGAAACAGATGACAGGCAACACCCTCCAAGACCTGGAACTAAACAAGTTCGTACACTCCATCAACCAGGTCAAACCCTCAAAAATCCGCATCGAAGCAGACGAAGTCACCTATGGAATGCACATAATCATAAGATTCAACATCGAACGCGACCTGTTCGCAAACAAAATAACAGTCAAAGAACTCCCAGAAATATGGAACCAAAACTACAAAGACTACCTCGGCATGAAAATCGAAAACGACTCCGAAGGCGTAATGCAAGACACCCACTGGGCAGGCGGAGCATTCGGCTACTTCCCAACCTACGCACTAGGCAACATCTACGACGGCCAAATACTCGCAACCATGGAAAAAACCCTCCCAAACTGGCGAAAACAACTCGCAAAGGGCAACTTCAAAGACGTAAAACAGTGGTTGACCAAAAACATACACAGCCAAGGACGCCTCTACGACCCAGCAGACCTCATAAAGAAAATCACAGGAACCGAACTCAACGTCAAACCATACCTAAACTACCTAAACCAGAAATACTCAAAACTATACGATTTCTAACCGACCCTACCTTTTCACCAAATACTCATAAACCTTCAATAGCACGTACGACAGAACCCCCCCAACAAAAAGACCCACACCCGCCCAACCGACCCCAGCATCATAATAGTTCGCACCATACAAGAACAACACAACGCCCACGATGACAATCAACAAGCACACGAGTCCTCTCCACGACATCCAAACAGCTCCACAAACGAATTTCAAGCCTCTTACACCAATTCAAGATATATACTTAACGATAAAGAAACTCGACCCAAAGTAACATCAAGACCGCAAAAAAACAGAAACCGCGCCTAAACGCGCGCCAACCCGACAATCAACCGCCCGGACCCCTCCGACCACCCGACACAGCTACGAGAAACGCCTTCCAAAAATGTCGGACCGTGTCATGCCACCGACAGATCTCCGCAGACATGCCGTTTCTATTCATCCCTTCCTCCCGAACCCTCCGACAGTTTTAAATACATCCTGTCCAATCAATTCAGGTGTGACACGAAAATGTCGGAACACGACATAAAAAAGCCGGAAACAAGAGAAGAACTGATCAACATGCTGACGGAAGCTGCAAAAAAAGCTGCCGAAAGCAGGGCGACCCCGAGACCAAAACCGACAGTCTCTGGCACTGCCGATGTACTAAACATACACAGGGACACACTTCACACATGGCTAAAAGAATTTAATGTCGACTTCAAAGAGATCTCAGACAAGTTGCCGACAGCAAGCCTGTCGGATTCGGCCGAATCAGAAAAAGCCTATCTGATTGGCGAGGCGCTCATCGGCGAAGGAAACGAAGTCGCACACATAGACCTTTTGATAGGCGACAAGAACGGACCAGTCGGAGAAGCATTCGCATCAGGCCTCAGCCATCTCTCCGCTGGACACACGCCGCTCTTGGCGGTTATCAGACCAAACCTTCCCCCCAAACCCCACACACTCATCGTACCAAAAGTCACCATAAAGAACATTCAAGACGTAGGCAAGATCTTCGGACCCGCGCAAGCCGCAGTGGCCAAAGCCGTTGCTGACGCAGTTGAAGAAGGAATAATCCCTAAGGAAAGGATTGATGACTGGGTAATCGTGTGCAGTGTGTTCATCCACACGCAAGCAACCGATTTCCGCAAAATCTACCAATACAACTACGGAGCCACAAAACTCGCCTTGAAACGCGCCTTGGCAAAGTATCCATCGCTAGAAAAGATACTCTACGACAAGGACAGGGCCAAACACCCGATAATGGGATTCAAAGTCCCCAGACTTTGGAGACCACCATACCTGCAAATCTCACTTGACGCGCCAGAACTGGACAGAGCAAAGAAAGTCATAGCCCAACTGCCCGGAAGCGACAGAATAATACTCGAAGTAGGAACGCCACTGATCAAGAGGTACGGAGCAAAAGTGATAAACGAACTGAGAGAAGTGGCCAAAGACATGTTCTTCGTCGCAGACTTGAAAACATTAGACGTTGGAAAAGTCGAAGTAGACATTGCCTATGACGAAACCGCAGACGCAGTTGTCGCCGCCGGACTGGCACCGACCGAAACACTTGACTCATTCATCCACGAAGCAAAAAGAGTCTCGATATACGCAGCCGTCGACATGCTAAACGTTGAAGACCCTCTCAAAAAACTCAGATCACTCAAGGAATTCCCAGACATAGTCATCCTGCACAGAGGAATAGATCAAGAAACCGGAAGATCACACGGACTAGAGATCATACCGGAAATACGCCAAACCTTCAAGGACAAAAAATTCCTGATCGCGGTGGCAGGCGGAATAGTGCCGGAAACAGCCAAAGAAGCACTTCAAAAAGGCGCCGACATCATCATCGTCGGAAGATACGTAACACAGTCAAAAGACGTTGAACACGCAATAAGAGACTTCCTCGACGCAACACCCGAAATGCACGAAGACATAGACCTTTTCAGAGTGCACGTAGAATAAACTATCACCCCCACCTCCCATTCTTTCCCAACTCTTTTTCTCTCTACGAGAAAATCTTGAAAGCAACATATGCCGAGAAGAAAATCACGCCCGCAATTATGAACACGTTGAAAAAACCGGACGCTTGAGCAATGAATGGACCGATGAAAGAACCCAACGCTCCGCCAATGCCTATCAAAACATTGAACAAACCCGCCTTTCCAGCAGGTATCAGTTCCATAGACAATGAAAGAGTGCTGACGAGAAATATGGCATAAGCGAAACCCATAAAAATCAATATCATCGTGGCCAACCCTACGGCAACACTTGCAGACATCTGCAAAACAGCGATCAACAAGAAAGCAAGAACACTCCGAAACATCACAATCCTGCCCAAGTTAGCTTTCCCCGTCGACCGAGTTGATCTGGCACGGGCCAACGCGTAGCCTGCAACTCCTCCACCAGAGTTCAAGACATAAATTGCAAAAACAAGCCCTGCGGGGAGCAACGCAGCCTTGGTAATGTTGGAAATAAAGATGGGCATAGGCGTGAAGAGTATGCTCGTTGCCAAGGAAAACAGGACTAGACCAACGCAAAACGCAGTGACGTTTTCCCTCTTCAGCTTTTCTCTTACAGACATACCGTCCAAGATCCTGGAGGCCAAGAACACCCCACGAGACGCGAAATCGATGGTCTTTTCGATACCGACCAAACGCCTTTCAAAGATGAGGGCAGGATCTCTTACAAGCATCAGAGACAGGACGAAGGCTACCAAGTTCAAGCCGCTGCACACAAGCAACGTGTTTATTGGGCCAAGTCCAAAAGTCGACATGAAAAACCCCAAAAGCAAACCGATAAGCGACCCGACTTCAGTAAAACCTTCATAAAACGCAAAATTCTTTTCCCAATCCTCACGTGAGTACAGTTCAGCTATCAGGACATTCTTGGGCGGCTCATGAGCCACATGAAGCGTCGTCATAGCCGCGTAGAGGACTATAAGCAAACCCACGTCTGTGGTGAGGGTGAAAAAGTAAAGGAAAGCGGTCGATGCTAAGAATGAGAGGAGAATAAAGCGTTTGTAGTGTCTCGTCTTGTCACACAGATAACCCCAGAAGAACGAGGCCGGTATCGCCGAGAACACAGCGAGAGCGGACATTATTCCTATATAGAACAAACCGTTTCCAGGCGCTATGTACACGACGTACACTGGAAGAAAAATCGACAATAACCCGAAACCCATCTCGTGAAAAAAGAACCCTAAGCGCCACATAGCCAAAAAACGTCTTCAAAGTAGAATTAAAACCTTTACTCGTAGAACGCCATTTCTCGCTCCCAAGACATGGACCGCCCCTCATGGTTCTGTCAACTTGGTGGGCGATGCTTCTTCCTGTTAACAGTCGGGCGCGCGCGCCCCTCATAAATCCTTAATAGAGAGATGCTCAACTTTCATAACACTGCCGGAGAGTCATTCGTCAATGGCCAAATTCAAAGCAATAGTTTCAGACCCTGAGACTGGCACTTCAAAAGCGGTTGAGCTTGAAGAAGCACGGGCAACGCCGTTGATCGGAAGAAGAATAGGCGAAATAATAGACGGGTCAATAGTGGACATGCCCGGCCACAAAGTCCAGATAAGGGGAGGCTCAGACAAGGACGGCTTTCCTATGAGACCAAGCGTCCACGGCGGCGTCCGCCGGAGAATAGTTCTAAGTGGTGGAGTAGGCTTCGCCCCTCAAAACGAAGGAATGAGAAGGCGGAAGACGATCCGCGGAAACGTGGTGACAGACGAAATCGTCCAATTGAACATGAAGATCGTGGAGAAACCGAAACAGCCCAAAGAAGGCAAGAAAACAAGGGAAAAGAAAGAGGAAAAAACAACCGCTCAAAAGGAAACTGAACCACAACCACCAAGCAGCACCTAACAGGAACACACTTCGGCCAGTCGACCAATCAAAAAAAGATCTTAACCACTTTGTCACAGCAGCACAACCACATCCGCTATGAACCCACTGCCGCAGGAAGTTCCCACACACGATTAGACCTCAAGTTCAGAGATTGAAGCACAGTTGAACTTCAAGGTTCAACCAACAAACATCAAGATTCTGCAAACGCGCACATTCGAACTCAAACATCCACATCACATCGAAACCCAGAAGGGGCTACCAACCACAAAGCCCACCACACCCGTCAACACTGTTACCACACAACATCACCAAAAACAACACCAACAGACGACGGGGGCCACGACCCCCAAAACCCACCCCTTCCTCAACCAGAAACACTCAAAATCCTTGACCACACCACGGGCACCCAGAACTTCACAGCTCCAGTCCTGAGACGTTAAAAACGGCAGAGACACAACCAAAAAAGCTAAGCCGCTAACCAACCCGGAAAAGCACGAGTCAACATCAAAAACATCGGCTTAACATTTATTAACTCGCACAAATTTAATCCTTCAACCAATTCATAAACATTCATGGGAAAAACAAAAATGAGCAGCGAAAAACACACAACTCTACCCCTCCAACCCGAGATGAACATAGGCACAATTGGCCACGTTGACCACGGCAAAACAACCCTAGTACAAGCGTTAACAGGCGTCTGGGCATCAAGACACAGCGAAGAACTAAAAAGAGGCATAACAATCAAACTCGGCTACGCAGACATGCCGATATACAAGTGCCCAAAATGCGAGCCGCCCAACAACCACACCACAAAACCAGTCTGCCCCAATTGCAGTTCAAAGGCCGTCTTTGAGCGAGCGATCAGCTTCGTAGACGCACCAGGCCACGAAGCCCTGATGGCAACCATGCTTTCAGGCGCAGCGATAATGGACGGAGCAATACTAGTCATAGCCGCAGACGAACCGTGCCCTCAACCGCAAACAAGAGAACACCTAGCCGCAGCCGACGTCATAGGCATAAGAAACATCGTCATCGTACAAAACAAGATCGACATCGTAGACGAGAAGAGAGCACACCAAAGCTACACAGAAATCAAGAACTTCGTCAAAGGAACAGTCGCAGAAGACGCTCCAATAATCCCGATCTCAGCACAACGCGGAGTGAACATAGACATTCTCCTACAAGCCATCGAACAGTTCATGCCACCACCAAAAAGAGACGAAACAAAACCCCCATTCATGTACATAGTCCGCTCGTTCGACGTCAACAAACCAGGCACCACCATCGACAAACTGGAAGGAGGAGTAATCGGCGGAACAATAATCCAGGGCAAATTCCAGGTCGGAGAAGAGCTGGAAATACGCCCCGGCATAACCGCAGAAGGGAAAAACACCTACACTCCCTTGCTCAGCGAAATCGTCAGTCTGCAAGCTGGCGGAAAAAGCGTTGAAGAAGCCCACTGCGGTGGCTTAGTGGGCGTCGGAACGCTTCTAGATCCCTCATACTCAAAAGCAGACGGCCTGACCGGAAACATAGCCGGAAGGACAGGAATGCTACCTCCCACGCTCACAGAACTAACCTTGGAAACCCAAATACTCGACCGCGCAGTCGGAACAAAAGAGCTAATGAAAGTCGAAGAAGTGAGCATGAACGAAACCCTGCTCTTACACGTCGGAGCTGCCATAACCATGGGGAAAGTTGCTTCAATAAGAAAAGACAACGTACTTGTAAAGCTCACCCGTCCAGTCTGCGCACAAACCGCATCAAGAGTGGCGCTAAGCAGAAAGATCGCGGGCAGATGGAGACTCATAGGCTACGGAATGATACGCTAGCATGGCAACAAAGCGCAAACCAGCAAAAAAAACCTTGAAAATCATACTTGACTCAAACGCCCTGTTTGTCCCGCTCCAGCTTAAAATCGACATTTTCGAAGAGTTGAAAGCACTACTAGATACAAATTTCGAGCCCATTCTGCTCTCACCAATCAAACACGAACTTGAAAAACTAGCAGCCGAAGCCTCCCCACAAACGCGCAGGAATGCAGCCTACGCCTTGAAACTAGCCGAAAAATGCAAACTCGTTGAGACAAACGAGAAGGAGCAGGTGTCTCCAGACGAGGTAATTCTCAAGGTCGCGCATGACTGGAACTGCCCGGTGTTCACAAACGACAGACAACTCAGAAAGAAGCTAAGAGATATAAATGTGCCAGTTATTTATGTGAGACAAAAGTCACGTCTAGAAATTGACGGGAGGCTATAACCCCTGTTTAAACTTATAACGTTAGAAGACACAATTCGAATTCCGCCTGAGACCTTCGGTAACCCGTTGGAAGCAGTCGGACACCAACAAGTCAAAGCAAAATACGAAGGTGTAGTTGATGAGGAGCTAGGCTATGTTGTTGCTGTAACTGAAGTGAAGGTAAGCCCCACTGGAAAAATAATTCCAGGGGACGGTGCCACTTATCACAAGGTAAACTTTTCCCTATTGACGTTTTACCCCAAGATTCAGGAAATTGTGGAGGGAGAGGTCGTGGAGATCGCTGATTTCGGCGCTTTCGTCCGAATCGGACCCATAGACGCCCTACTTCACGTTTCACAACTGATGGACGACTTTATCTCTTACGATGAAAAACAAGGTGTCCTCTTGGGAAAAGAGACAAAGCGCAAACTGATGAGCGGAGATCAAGTCCGCGTCCGCATAACGGCTGTCTCACTCGGCAGAGCCGGAAGCTCAGGAAAAATAGGCGTAACAGCCAGGCAACCCTTCCTCGGCAAACTGGACTGGATCGAACATGAGCTACAGAAAATAAAGGAGTCAGCAGAGAAGAAACCTGCTGGAAAGGAGGAGGCAACACAGAAAAGGAGTGAAGCAAAGTGAGTGAAAGAGCCTGTGCAACATGCCGCTCCTTAACAAAGGAAAGCATTTGCCCAAGATGCAAGACGCCAACTCTGAGTGACGATTACAGTGGCCTGCTGATAGTTTTTGACCCTGAAAATTCAGCCATCGCAAAAGCCATGAACATCAAAGAGAAGGGACGTTACGCGCTAAAGGTCAGATGACATGGCAGTTAAGTACAATGTCACACCGGAACTGCGCGTAAAGCTGAAGCAACCACTGGGAAAGCTTATTCGAGGATCATTCGTCGAAACAATGCGAAGATTCAGGGACACGGTGGACAAAGAAAAACCACAAAACATAATCTCCGTCGGAGACACCGTGTCAAGAAACCTTGCCAAAAACCATTTCCTTCCCAAACTGTCAATCATCGACAACAAGTGTATGAGAAAACGCGTATCTCCAACGCTGCTGGCAGCCGACAAAACCGTTTACGTCAAGAATCCTCAAGGAACTATAACAGAAGAGGCGATCGGCGCAATTCAAGACGCGTTGAAAGGCAATCAACACGTTAAAATGATTGTAGAAGGAGAAGAGGACCTTTTGACGCTCATAGCCATCGCAGACGCTCCAGAAGACTCCCTCGTTGTTTACGGTCAACCGTACGAAGGAATCGTGATCGTCAAGGTTACACCTGACAAAAAAGCAGAGGCCGCCAAGATCCTAAAGGCCATGGAAAAGAGTTCGAAAAACTAAATAAGAGGGCTCCATATCAAGTCAACACCGCACGAGGAAAAATCATGGAAGTCAAGATCATAACACAAAAAGCTAATCCCTTGCTGAAACGGAAAGAAATCCAATTTCACGTAGAACACGACAAGACAGGCAGCACTCCCCCAAGACAAGAGATCAGAAAGGCAGTCGCCGCCGCATTGAAGGCGAACATAGATTTGGTTTTCATCAAGAAATTCGAAACCGAAACAGGCATGCACACCGCCGTAGGCTTGGCAAACATCTACGATTCCACGGAACAAGCAAAACTCATCGAACCCCATTACATAATCAAAAGAAACATTCCCCCTGAAAAGCCAAAAGAGGAAGCGAAGGATTAGGATGAGCTATGTCTAAGAAGGCAGAGAAGAAAGAGGCACTAAAGAAAGCAGAAGAGCCCAAGAAAGAAGCAAAAAAAGCAGAATCGGCACCGGTGGAAGCGCCGAAAGAAGAAGCAAAACCTGCGAAAGTTGAAAAAGCACCAAAACCTGAGAAAAAGAAGAAAGAAGAGAAGGGTGTCTTCACACTTTACAAGATAGAAAGTGACAAGGTCGTTAGATTACGGCCCACCTGTGAACGCTGTGGACCAGGCTATTTTATGGCGGACCATGGTAACAGGTACACATGCGGACACTGCGGATTCACGCGGTACAAGCCTGCTAAGGAATGAACAACTTTAAATTAAGCAGCATCTTGATAGTTTTGATGATGACTTGAATGATCAGAGTTAACGTTTCTATATCTAATGTCTCTGCCGAGCGCTTTTTGGACGTCAGACAACCTCTCCCGCCAATTCAGATAAACACAAACCTTAACCTAACCGGCATGGAGAAGAAACCAGACAGCTCGCTGGAAGTCCCCTTCGTCCTGACGATCAGCTACAACCCTTCGGTGGCACAAATAAGTCTGAAGGGAAAGGCATACGTGGTCGGCGACAAAGGGGAAATCGAAAAAATCTACAAAGACTATGAGGAGAAGAAACCCCCACCGCCAATAATAGTGCAGTCAGTGTCAAACGTTGCTTTCATCGAGTCTGTGCTGATATCCAGAACACTGAATGTCCCGCCGCCAATCCCGTTACCACAGATACCTGAAGCCAAACCAGCTGATAAGACATCAGGCAGAGACTACACCGCGTAAGAAGGCAAGGAAACACGCTACTTTAACGGCACGTACATTGAAGAACGAGAAGCGCCTATGCCTGGCGTTCCATGCTTCACCGGCTTGTTTGTAACTGCGAACTCGCCCAAGTAATGACCAATCATCTCAGGTTTTATTTCAACCTGCACAAATTCTTTCCCGTTGTGAACCTGTACTAGCACACCGACCATTTCAGGTAGAATAATCATGTTTCGAACATGCGTTTTGACTGCGGGGTTGCCTCCCTTACGGAGGTCTTCCCTCGCCCGCCTGATTTTTTCAAGCAATATCCTTTGTTCTGGCTGTAAACCGCGGTGAAGGCTTCTCCTCTGTCTTGAGGGGAGAAGGTCAATGAATTCGTCCATTGACATTCCTTGCAGTTGGCTGAGCGTTAGCCCGCGATACATGAATTCTCTCGGCATTTTTGTCCCGCCCTACTCGTTACATCAGATGTTATAAACCTTCGCCTATTCTGGCGCTATCGCGCGCGCTCTTCCCTTTTCTTCCAGTGCCTCTAGCCGCGATCAATCCGACCTTTTGTCCTGGCGGAGCGCCATGCGAGGTTGTAGTGACCTTCCGCGCGCTTCTCTTGCTACTGCCATACGGGTGCACGGCTGCAACCATCTTCCTTCCACTAGTCCTCGGATACTTGCGTCCCCTCGCTCTCATCAAATGGAACTTGGAGCCTGCTTTCAGGAACGGCTTATCCGTTCTACCTGAAGCTGAAACCACGCCGATCGTTGCCCGACAATGATCAGCCACGTACTTTGACTTGCCCGACGGAAGCTTGATTATCGTTCCTTTCGGCGTGTGTGTAACGACGGTTGCGTAGGATCCTGAGGATTTTGACAGCTTGCCTCCGTCTCCTGGACGAAGTTCTATGTTGCAGATCATTGTGCCTTCAGGGATTTTCCCAATCGGAAGAATGTTGCCTACGTCAACCGAGGCTTTTCCGCCGATTTGAATTCGTTCACCTGCATAAACACCTTCAGGAACCACGGTGTAGCAGGTTTCACCGTTTTCGAACCTTATCAACGCTAGAGGCGACCCTCGCCCAGGATCATGGACAAGTTCTTCAATCACGCCGTTAATTGCTGTTTCAAAATTTTCCTTCACCCTTGTCGCTGACGGATATCTAGCAGGAGCCACTCTCTTCTGGGTTGAAGCTCGAAACGTAGAGCCGCCGCGCCCACGCCTTTGAACACGAATTCTTTTTCCCATCAGTCAGCCCACCAGGTAGTTCTACAGTATTCCAAGTTTGATTGCAACATCAGCTGCTTTAAAGTCTGGATGAAGCTTAACAAAGGCTTTCTTTTCTCCAGCCGAAGTAACCAGAACGTTTACCTCATCAACTTTTACTTCATAAAGCCTCTCAACCGCCTTTTTCACGTCAGCCTTATTTGCCTTTAGATTGACTATGAAGACCAGCTTGTTCTCCTTTTCAACCATCAGACTTGCGGCTTCAGTCATTAACGGATAAAATATAACCTCATATGGATCCATTACGCTTGTTCTCCTCTGCCGTAAACCTCATTCAGTCTCTCAATCGCACTCCTCGTCCAAACCGTCAGCCTACCGGGATGAGTGCCTGGAGCAAGCGCTTCAACGTTCAGATCAGCAACGGTAACAACGCTTACTCCGGGTATATTTTCAGCTGCCTGCACTACTCCCTTATTCTCCTTAACAACAATCAAAGGACCAACAGCGCGCCTCATTTTTCTTCCCCTACTTTTGCCTCTCCCAGCTCTAATCTTTCTGCTCTCCTTAGTGCGAAAAAGTTCTGACAAGACTCCCAATCGAATCAGGGTCTGCTCAACCTCTTTGGTTTTCTTCAGGCTTTCAAAATCGTTGGTCACCACCAAAGGGACTTCATGGACATCCTCAATGTTATGCCCTCGTGAAGTCACAGCCTCTTTTGACGCCGTGGCAGCTATCGCCGAAAGCAAAGCCAACCGCTTCTCCTTTTTCGGGATCCTCCTAACAATCTTCTTTTCAGAAAGTGGCGGGTGCCCTTGCCTTCCCCCAACTGTTCCGGGCGCGAAAGCAGCTCTTGACCCTCCACCCTTGCGCCTCGGAATCCTAGCCATGGCCAATCCAGTGCCTCTGGACTCTGCCGATGTTCTCTTTCCAGCCATCGGATCTCTGCCCTGCGGCTGGAACCTATTCGATTGTATCGCCAGAACCGCTCGCCTTATGACGTCAGGTCTTAATGGTGTTGCGAAAACGGGTGGAAGTTCGATTTTTCCAGTTGACTTTCCCTCAAGATTGAAGATCTTTGCCGTCTTCTTAGCCATCAGTCTTCACCGGTCATCTTCCTTGCGGCGATTCAAGCGAAATATGAGTGATTTGCGGTGGTTCTTCAGCAATGTTCCTTGGCGGACGGGCTGGATAACGCAGTCGTATTGCACGTTTTTCCGTGCCCGCTATGCTTCCTGCAATCAGCATGTAAGGACCACGAATCACACCGTACCGCAAAAAGCCACCTTTTGGGGTGATTTCTTCACCATCTTTTCCCATCTTGAGGATCCGTTTGTTATACTCTGTTCTCTGGTGATACCCCATCTGACCAGCTCTCGCGACGCTGTACATCACATGATGTGGATTCCAAGGGCCCAAGGTCGCTACGCCTCTTTTGGTTTTCCTTCCCTTAGCCTGAAGTATCGTAACTCCCCAACGTTTCACAGGTCCTTGAAAACCCTTCCCCGTTGACAATGAGGCCACGTCAATGTACTGACCCTCCTCGAAAATCTCAGCGGGAGTCACAGTCTTTCCTAGCAAGTTTTTTGCATATTCAAACTGCTGTTGAATTGTACCTCCGCCGATTTCTATCTCCGCCACGTCTGGTTTTTTCTTCGACACGCTGCTCTGCTTAGGCTGAGTTAAGGCTATAGCACGAATCTTTGCTACTCCTAGTAGACTTTCTTCAATCTTTTTGAGAGCTTCCTCCGTTTTGAAGCTTTCTGGAATTGTGAAAACTCGTTCCAGATCATCCGGCGGATCTTTCATCCACACTTCCCCCAGAGTCTGCAAGCCGTAAACGTTCCGGGCATAGACCTTTATAGCGCATATAATCATGGGAGGAGTCTCTAGAACCGTCGCTGGCCTTATGACCTCTTTGCCAAAGTCTGGTGACCGCTTCCTGTCCTCTATCGCGAACACGTGAGTCATTCCGGCTTTGAAGCCTGTAAAACCCAGAACCCTAGGTGTATCCGACTCTATTCTCGGCCAGAAACGTATTCTGGCAAGTAAATGTTCAGAACGTTTCCTAGGTAAGTATGCAAGAGAACCATGCCTGGGTGCGTGCGTTTTTCTGTGTCCCATCGCTTTTCCGCTTCGCGTCTTCTAGGAATAAGAACAATAAGTTATAAACATTACCTTTACTTCTTATCCGTTTATTACCGCCAACGACTTTCGCTCTTCTTTTTGGACACCTCCCAGTGCAAGCCTCACCGATCATGTTTGTGCTGGAAGGCTTTCCGAGGAAGTGTTAAATTCGGGAATTGGTAGTCTCTTTGGGGTCCAACATGAGTCAAAATGCCCCCGATATTGCAAACACTTTGTTCCATTCTGGTTGCCTGAAGTTTGGCAGTTTCCGCATCAAATCTCCTGCGCTTTGAGTCCCTACTACATAGACCTTGCATGTTTACTTTCTTCTCCCAAAGATTTCTGCACGCTCGTCAACATTGCCTCAGACCGGATTGAAGAGTTTGCTGCTTCAAAAAGAATAGACAAGCTAGCATCGATCGAATTGAAAGGTGCCCTGCTGCTGCCCAGCATCACTTGTCAAACGAACCTACCATGTGTCGTGGTAAGAAAAGAAGAAAAGACGTATGGTGCTACAGGAAGAATCGCCGGCGCACACGTTGCCAAAGGTGAGCGCGTACTGTTTTTTGACGATGCCCTCAGTGAGGGACTGTCAAAACTCGAAGGAATAAAACCTCTTAAACAGCTCGGAGCCAAAGTTGAAAACCTTGTGGTTGTGGTAGACAGGGAACAGAGTGGCAAAGAAAACCTTGAGAAGCTAGACTATCAAGTTCATGCTTTGGCAAGAATCTCAGAACTCGTCAGTTGCCTACTTCAGTCTGAACATATTTCACAAGAACAGGCAAAAGCAGTGTTGAATTATATCGAAAGAACCTAGGCTAGTCAAACCATTCAGCATGTATCGTTAAACCATGAATGTGGTCAACATTGAAGTCTTCCGAGTCCACCGTAATGTCACATATCAAACCGCAGTCCTTCAGCCGACGCCGTAGGTCAATCTCGATTACCCTTCAGCTTGTCTTGCATATTGTGGCCATTGAATGGCACTCGTCTTCGGCTATCTAAAGTGCGGAATTACTGTTTCGGCAAAGATCCTCATGCTACGGGAGGACGGAAAATCATAAAAACCTGCTACTATTTGTTGGGCGCCAGCCTCGCGATATTGTTCTATTTTCTGTATGCACTGTTCAGGAGTCCCGATAAGACACGCCAACTCTTCTAGAGGCTTTCCAATAGCACGAATCAGAGGCTCCGCCAACCTCTTGACTGCTGCCTCATTTTCCGCTACAAGAGCACAACCACTTCCTCCGTAAGCCACTCTCAACTCCTCGAAATCTCTTTTCAATGTGCCCATTTTCCGTCTGATGTCACCAACACCTGTTGCCAGCTGTTCTGGTGTCGGCAAGACAGGTATCCATCCGTCACCCAGTTCAGCAACAACTCCTCTAATGGCCTCGGAGTTTCCTCCAATCCAGATAGGCGGATTGGGTCTTTGAAGAGGCTTTGGTTCTAACGTAGCGTCTTTAAGTTGAAAGTATTTTCCATCAAAGGAAACCCAATTCTCTGCCCAGAGCTTCCTTACCACCATAATGGTCTCTTTTAGCCTCTCGATCCTTTCTGAATGTTTGTTCCATCCAAAACCGAAGGCGATGTGCTCTTGCTTAAAATAGCCGCTACCGATGCCCAGATCAAGCCTTCCGTTGGAAATGTTGTCAAAGGTTGCTGCCATTCTAGCTAAGAGCGATGCGTGACGGAACTGGTTGCAAAGGACGTATGTTCCCAGCCTGATTCTGTGCGTTGCTGAAGCCAATGCCGATAGAACAGTCCATGTGTCAAGCCCGTGGGCACGACCGTTAGGTGAGATGAAATGGTCGGAAAACCACACAGAATCGTATCCCAGCGCTTCAGCCTCCTTCGTGAGTGCCAAGAAATTGTCCCAAGTGGCATAAGTAGCGGTAACGTGCAGTACTATGCCGAACTGCATCCGCGTCCCTAGATATATCCCTTTCAACTTTAGCTTAAAACTGCTGCGTTCAGCACTCATAGTCTTTGAGAGTTTCTGAAAATAGTCTCGAATATTTTCTTAGCACTTTCTTCGGGCGTATGTCTCGTAGTATCAATAACAATTTCCGGTTTCAACGGAGGCTCGTAGGGCTGCCCTATTCCCGGAACAGTTGTTGCCTTGCCCTTTCGGGCTTGAGCGTAGATCTGTCTAGGAGCATAGTAGGTTTTGTCTCGTTTGGCTTCACGTTGCATGCAAACCTCCAACGGACACTGCAAATATGCTTCGAAAAACTTTTGGATCTGCGTTCTCGCGTTCTCTCGATAGCACCTTAAATTTCCGGTCGCATCAATCACAACGTACACACCATTCTGGGTCAATAATCCAGCAATGTAAACAAGAGTCGAGTACACTATGTCGCGCTCCTCACTCGAATAGGACGGTTTCGGTGTCAAGATCTTTCGCAAAACATCAGAAGACAATAGCTGAGCGTGGATATTTCTCTCGTTCAGAAGCGCAAGTAAAGCTTCTGAAACAACGGATTTCCCACTGCCTGGCAAGCCCGTAATCCAAACGCACCAGCCACCCTGCATCTAAATCGCCTCTTGACTAGACCTCACTGCTATCTCACGCATAAGTTCCCTTAAAAAGTCATAGTTCTCAATTTTGACAAGGTGAGCATTGCATACGCAGTCTGAAGACCCAAAGCCCTTTACCGGAACACCTCTTTCAGCAAGCTTCTTTGAAAGACAACACTCTTCAAGCTTTCCAGCCTCTTTATAAAAGACCCTTACAACTTCTGCGGCGTCATTCGCGAGAAGATAGTCGATGTGCCAAAACTTCCTTTTGTTGTTTCCAGGATGACGTTCTATCCTCCTGTCCAGACTGTTTTGCGCTGAGCCCACGTAACCGTACAAGCCTTTTTCAAACCTCACAATGCCTAATGCACCAACGCTAACACTGATACCCTTGCTGACCGAGACTATTAGGACGTAAATTCCCTTCATGCCTTTCTATTAGAGACTTCATGCTTGTACCATTTCAGAATTTCGCTGATCGCCCGTTCAGAGTGAGCCTTCTCCGTGAGCATTTTCTTCAGGCCATCGACAGATTCAACGTCCAAGCATGACACCACATGCAACAAATTCTCAATTGCCAAGATTTTGTTTAACGCTTAATACTTCTGCCTTACCGGCTTGCTCTTTCACGGATCACGCAGTCTATCTCAGCTGCCAACCAGTGCCTCAGAGTCCGCGCATTCACTATTCTAGATAGGACTCGACGTCCTCGAACTCAAACTTCTTCGTCTTGAGCAATCTAGTGGCGAAACGGAAGATCTTCTTGCGTACGTCCACGGACAAACGGGGATACCACAATGGTGAGGCTATGACGAGGCTCCGCCAAGCGTAGAATGGCTGTACAGCACTCATGATCTCCTCATCAACCGTCCGGTCCAAATAGTTCCTCCAGAAGAGCAGAAACAACCTCAAGAACGGGCCTTTTATTTCTCCGAAGGTCTGCAAAGAATAGAAGATGTAATTTATTGTCATCGCGCTCACATCATCGGCGGGCTCGCCCCATTCGCCTCTGCTGCGATCTAGAACCGTGAAGTCTAATCTTTGCCTGAACATGACGTTCCAGGGGTGGAAGTCTCCGTGTATCTGGGACAGCCTGTGAGTCTTGTGTTTTAGGCGCCAGCGCCACTCCAAGCATGCCTTCTCAAACTCCAGAAAGAACTTCTCATCAGCATAAGCCAAACCGCTCGGATAGCTGTCAGTCAACCCAATGATGCCTTCCCCATGGCCAAACAGGTCGCGGACACGTCTGATATAAAGCTCCGGCGCATCCTTCTTTTTCACGGAGTGAATCTCGACCAGATAGTCAGATAGAGCCAAACAACGCTCCTCATCCTGTTCAGTGATCTCACAACTTTCCTTGATGCGATCCAAGTCAGAATGATAAAGCGCACCGTCGACAAATTCGGTCAAAAGGAAAAACTCGCAACAATCGCCCAGCGACCTCAGAGTCACGCAGTCACCTGCAAATGAGCCGACATCAACCGAACGCACATGTCTCGGTAACTTGTTGAATGAGGAATGCTGCAAGAGCAAGACTGCCGCCCTGTCAGAAAAATGGTCATGCCCAAAACCCTCGGGCCGCATGGTCTCTAAAACCACGTGTTTGATTTCGTCGCCAATGCTGAATTCGATAAGAAATGGTACGCCGTAACCGAAGCCCTTCAAATCCACTGCACCAGTGCCCAATGGGGCAATCCGAAGAACTTTTACCGGCGTCTTGTAGACGTTTGAAACGTATTCTTCCACGCGTTCAACCTTCAACTCTAGCAAGAAGGACACCTAGAATAGAGAGGGATCGGTCACGAGTTAAAAATATACCGATACAAGAGACAGAGAAGTAAGAATTGGACCCGCCAAGCCCGAACAGCTCGACTATTTGAGGACAATAGTACCAATTATCAGGTAAAGAGCATATCCTATCAGAATCAAACCACTAATCGCCCTGATCTTGGTTCGGTTTCGATAAACGCTTCTCGTCAATTTCGAAATCGAGCCGGCAGAGGCTCCGATGACTATGAAAGGGATTATGGCACCTATGCAGAAAATGAGAAGTATTAATGGGAGATATGTCAGATACAGCAAGGGCACCATTGAAACAAAAATGGGTGCGATGCAAGGGTCAAGAAAATAGAAAACGAAACCCAGAAAGAATAGCCCTAGGTATGTGAAGACATATTTCTTGGCCAGTTTTTGAATTGCAGGCTTCGTCTCAACTGGCACCTTGAACACCCCAAGCAAGTTGAGACCGAAAAGTATGGCGAAGATACTCACGCCCAGCGTCAAGGAGAATGTGAGCGTCGGCATCGACAGGAAGACCAGACCAAAGGCGAGGCCCAGAACCAGAGCAGCTAGTAAGAAGCCGCCTCCGAAAATCATGACCCGAGAGAAGTTTTTTTTGAATCCAGTTGTCTCCCCTATCGTGTAGCTCAGTATGAATGAGAGCAGTATAATCAGACATGGCGAAAACGTTTCGAAAAATCCGAAAGAAAAAGCAAGTGTGAGTACAGGTAGTAATCCCATGGTTTGATAGGGCATTTTCACTTCCACGACTCCGCCGTCTCGCAGGTTGTCACAGACTACGGCTCCATTCTGAACATGTTCCACGCGTACTAGCAGAGTGTAATTACCGTTCGGAACGTTGTCTGTGTCCCAATGAACGACCAGCGGCCAAGTAGCATTAGGCGCCAAGCTATCGACGAATGTTGATCCGGCGACTTTGGAACCATAATAGACGGTGGCGTTGAAAGATTGCGTAGAGTCTGCTCCGTTTTTCATAGTGACGTTTATGTCGAGAACGTCCCCGACGTTCACGCTTCTAGAGGACGGAACGACATCTAGAATGGCAACATCATGCGTTAGAGTCGATCCCAACAGGAAATCAATGAGAGTTTTGGTAAAGACGTCATCCGCGTACCCCGTTATCACGAACTCACGATTCACGACTATCGCGTTCCAGCCCGAAGGAATGCTGAGATTGTACGTGTCTTCAGGCGCCGTGGAATTGTAAAACCATGTCCTGTTGACTAGGACCTCGGCTCCGTAGTCAGTCTCAATGTCGCTAACAAGTTGAGTGTTATGTCGGTATGCGCTCAGCAGTTCCGCCGCGTTGGGGCACGTCGTGCACGGCTCGTAATAGAAGAACTCAACCAGAACGGGCTCAGCAACGTATCCTGTCCTTATGAGAGAAAGCAAAGGCAGAAACGCGATGAATACGATAAGTATCAGATTTGCTCTCGACATCGTCTTTCTAGTCTAAGGACGATCTGTTGCAGGCTATTAAACTGTATGGAAATGTCCTATTGAGCACGTAGAACTCGAAAGGACAGGTGACTTAATCTTAAATAGCAATCTCCAGAAACCATAAAGAGGAGAAAACAGATGGAGAATTTCAAAGTCAAAGACATGGACTTGTCGCCCAATGGCTGTCTGCAGATAGAATGGGCATCGAAGCACATGCCGGTTCTAGCCCAAATCAAGAAGAGACTCAGCAAAGAAAAACCGCTTGAAGGCTTAACCCTGGGGGCGTGTCTGCACGTTACCAAAGAAACGGGAGTTCTTGTTCAAACATTTCTTTCAGGTGGGGCAAAGGTTGCGTTGTGCGGCTCCAACCCGCTTTCGACGCAGGATGATGTGGCAGCAGCGCTTGCAAAGTCGGGCGTCAATGTTTTTGCATGGCGAGGCCAATCAACCGAGGAATACTACTGGTGCGTTGAAAGAGTTTTGGATTTTGCGCCCAACGTGACGTTGGATGATGGCGCTGATCTTGTTGGCACGCTACACAGCAAGAGACCGAGGGTCCTGCCAAGAGTAAAGGGAGGAACCGAAGAGACGACAACTGGCGTTTTGAGGTTGAGGGTAATGGAGAAGGCCGGTGCTCTCAAGTACCCGATAATAGCGGTGAATGACGCGTACACGAAGTATTTGTTTGACAATCGTTACGGGACGGGTCAGAGCACGCTGGATGGGATTCTGAGAGCGACGAACATTCTTTTTGCGGGTAATAACTTCGTTGTTTGTGGCTACGGTTGGTGTGGAAGGGGGATAGCCATGAGAGCGCAGGGAATGGGGGCAAAGGTTATCGTGACCGAGACCGACCCGACTAGAGCGCTTGAGGCGGCTATGAACGGGTTCCGTGTGATGCCGATAGCTGAAGCTGCCGTTGTGGGGGACATATTTGTGACGGCGACGGGCGACACAAGCGTCATAAGAAAGGAGCACATGCTGAAGATGAAGGACGGCGCGATACTTGCCAATAGTGGGCACTTTAACGTGGAAGTGAATCCGAAGCACTTGGAGGAGCTTGCGACGTCAAAGAGAAACATAAGGCCGAACCTCGATGAATACACGCTCAAGGGTGGAAGGAGGTTGTATCTATTGGCGGAGGGGAGGCTTGTGAATCTGGCTGCCGCGGAGGGACACCCTTCGGAAGTTATGGACATGTCGTTTGCAAATCAAGCCCTGTGCGTGGAGTATCTAGCCAAGTCGGAAAGGTTGCCGCCCAAGGTTTTCACGGTGCCAAAGGAGATAGATGAAGGAGTCGCGAGGCTGAAGCTTAAGGCGATGAAGATAGAGATAGACAAGCTTACTGCGGAACAGAGGAGATACTTGGCAACGTGGGAAATGGGCACTACATGATGTTCATCGTGGGCTACGGTAAACTTTAAAAGGTCTAAAGGAGTAAAGAGGGCTAATATGTGGTGATGTTTAGATGGTCAGTAAGGATCAAGCAATCGGCGGAGTAATATTCATCGTGTGTCTCTTGGTCGCCATCTTCTACGTGGTCACGCTTTTCTGGCCACAATGGCTAAGCGTCTTTGGGCTAAACACCGCTGACAAAGAAGTCATGGGAGCTGCTCAGTTTTGGATCATCGCTGTGCCCGTTTTCATCGCGTTTGTAGCCATAATGGGAATAGGGGCATGGATAGGCTGGACGATGGCTACGACGCCACCTCCAAAGCCGATCGAGGAAATCACGAGTGAGATAGAGACAGAAGAGAAGAAAGTGAGCGAAGAGAAACCAGTAGAAGCAACCGAGGAGCCCAAGAAGGAAGAGGAAAAGAAGCCGGCTGAGAAGAAACGGAAAAACGAATGACAAAAAGCTTCTAAACCTTTTATCACTTTCAGATTTTCATAAGATAAACGTCTTTTCCGTTGCGGGCCCGCGTTCTATGTCAATTTTGTCAGGTAGATGAGGCCACAAAATTGGTAGCCCCCCCGTATTTTTTGAGAGGGCCATGTTGCTCGTTTGTTGAAGGTTCTCGTGGTAGGAGTTGAAATGAGGTGAAAGTGCGGGCACTTGCACGGGTCTTTGACCGATGTTAGTCGTGCCGTGCTGTGGAGTCGAGTTTTGACCCTGTCTACGTGTTTTTCTGTGCGCATCTGCCGAGTCCGCTGTGGTCTGCAGAGTGTTCGCTTGTGAGCGATTGATGTGGTCTCGGCCATTTCAAAGTAGCCTGGCTGGTGTTGATGCGAGACTATTGTGAGTTGCTGGACTCTTTCTTCGCTGTTATGACCATACAGTCAAGCATTTTCTCGCACACCATGCAGTCTTCAGGTATCTTTTCTCCACTCGTGCGTTCACTCAGATACCCAAAATGATACCCACATTGTGCCTCTGGATTGAGTTCTGACACTCCCTCTTCGGCGGTATGCAGAGATCCGCTTGCGTCTTCGGTTTCTCTTGTCTCTGAATCTTGTCTTACTGCAACCACTGAAGGGGATCGTTCATTTGAGACGTCTGCCAAACAATATGGGCACGCAAGGTAGGGTTCTGTGTCCTCCGAACCGAAGTTTACGGTTTTCAGAGGTTTGGAGAAGGCTCTGCTGCATGATGGGTTTGGGCATGTAAAGCTCTGATTGTCCGAGTTTGGGTGTTCATTTTCTACAGGGATAGTAGACCCTCCACAAAGGTAAGATCTGGTTCGAACTTTATAGTGTTAGTGCATTCAAGATAAGTATCATTGCTACTCAAATTTAAGATGGTGAAGCGGCCAACTTCTTGAGTTCCTTAACCCCGCCAGCGTAGCCTGAAGCGATCAGAACGTCGCCCGCTTCAATTCTTGAGTCAGGCTTGGGTCTTATGCATTTGTCTCCTCTTTTCACAGCCAGAATCGACATTCCAGTTACTTCGGGAATCCTCGCTTCGCCCAGAGTCTTGCCCACGAACCGTGAACCCTCCCCTACTGGCGCGTAGGCGACGGTTTCTTCAGCCTCTTCTATGGTGAGTTTCAACACTGGATGCGGCTCGATGCCTCTCAAAACAACCTCCGATATCTGTGCAGCGGCATCCGCTATCTTCTCAGTTGCAACCCCAAGACGTATCAAACCCAAAAACCCTCTTGCCTCGTCGTCTTTGAAGTCGCTTTTCAAGACAAGCAGTTCAAACTCGGTGTGTGACTTGTCTACGTATTCCTCGAGTCTCTGCACTTCCTCCGCTAGTTCCCGGCTATTCAACAAGAGCGAAGAATAGGCCAAGTCAATCATGAGTTCTGAGGTATCTTTGAGTTCAACGAAGCGCTCAACAATTTCCTCGAAGTAGTTCTCGTGCTGCTTTGACATCTCAAGTCTCCTGCTTCCGCCGTTTTCCCTCGACAAGCTCCTTGAATTCCTTCGTGCTTGATTGACCGCCACGCGTAATCAAAACGTCGCCGCTTCGAATGCACTCCGTTTCCCTCGGGTTGATAATCCAATCCGGACCTCGGCGAATGGCGATTATGTCAACACCCATTCTAGCTGCCAAGTCCAACTGGTTCACCTGCCTTTCTGCAACCGGTGAATCCGGGTTCACTTTGGCTTGCATCACGCGCTCCTCAACTTTTTCAAACACCTCTGTCACGATTGGGTGAACACCGATGTCCTGTGTGACTATAGCGGCTATGTCTGCCGCAGCGTCTGAAATCTTGTCGGCTGCAGCAGCGGCAGTTGAAACTCCGGTTAATATCTCAGCGTCATGAGCGTCTCTTGCGGCAATCATGACTGTCATTTCTAAGAGGTAACCAAGAGTGTCGACTCGATTTTCGAGTTCAAGTACGTCTTCAGCAAGCTCTTTGTCATTGAACAGAGCAGCCGAATAGGCAAGGTCAATCATCAGTTCTGATAGATTTTTCATCTCCAAAAACAGTTCTCTGACGGCCACGGGTCTGTATTTCACCCTTTCCAGTGAAGGCATGTCTGAGGTTCGCTCCGACTAGACAATAATGCTGGGAATATTTTAATGCTACCCTCTAGATCAGCTTCGTCAAGAGTAAGGCGGCAAGCAAAGCGATTGACGTGACTGCACCTGCAATTGAAGTCTCAACTGGGACGACGAAATGATCAGGGTCTAAGCCCTTCTGAAAAGTCAAGATTGCGAAAGCATAAGCCACTAGGACAGTGAGGATGAGTGCGATTGCGTTTGCTACCAGCAACGTGTATGTTAAGGTGGAAAAAGCATGCAAAGTGAAGGTGCCAGTTAGAAGCAGCGATGAGATTGAGAAGAAGGCAAACGAAATTGCGGATGTTGCCCATGCGCCAGAAAGTTGTGCAACGTGACCTCTGATGGCGGAAAACGAGGGTTTCAGTAGTCCCAAGGCGAATTTTGTGGCGGCTGTGGAGCCGATGACTGATCCAGCATCGCCTACCAGTTCAATTGAGGCGGGATAAACTGTGAGAATTTCCTTTCTGCTGTTTGTCAAGACGTTTATTCTCTGTAACACGCTTCCTGCTACATTAGCTATGAATGCCACAAGGGTTAGCCCCAGCATGGACGCCTTGACGGCCCTGACAAACTCTTCGTCGTGAATGTTACGAGGTAGAGCATAGATCATAAAGATCGTGGGTAGCAAGGCGATGAGGAGAACTAGGTACTTTCCAGGTGCATGGAGATCAAGGAACAGATAGAGCATAAGAGTGTAACAGGCTGTTATGAAAATGTCCGCAACAGTGGCAATTATTGGATAGGCGACGCTGTCAAGATCTAGGCCTTTCCTGAATGCAGTGAACGTTATGGGCAAAGCGAACAGAACGAGGGTCAATCCCAAGTTCATGGTTGCCACGACAACCACAAGAATGTTCGGAAAATCTGTGAAGGCAACTCTCCAAAACAGCCCTCCAAAGACTATGGAGATAGCACTCATCAGAACACTTGTCATCATAGTTATGGTCAATACAGGCTGGAGGAGCCTCCACAAGGTTCCCATGTTTCCCGAGAAGGTGGGCGAGATCGTGCCAATGTGCAGTCTGGTGTTCAACCGTCCGCTGAACAAGGCACTTATGACTTCTTCAGCGGTTAAAATCGTGGGGTAGACTGCAATGGCCCACGGGAAACTTTGGAAAATGCCGAGCTGCCAAGCAATAATGAAGCCCGCGGCCAGCCCGCCGACGCCAAAAAAATGCGAGACCAAGGTCTCTTTGAACGCTTTGAAGAAGGCCTGTGGACTTGAGGAATAAGCCATCAGCCCATGATCCTCCCAGGAAACCGCCCAGAACACACATTGAAAACGAATAACCGTCTAGGAAAAGCGCGGACCCTCTTCTTTTGGAGAACGTTTCGTAACGAGACAGAACCTCTGATCCCGCGCCAACACTTTGTTTTCTTCAATCTTTGCACCAGTCGACTTCTTTCTTGCTCGACCCATCCATCGGCACCGTTTCAACTCTGCCTTTACAGGCGAGCTTCAAGCTCACCTTAAGCTTTCTCTACCAAACCGTAAGAGGTGGAACAGCACTGCTTAAATAAGTTTTCAAACCGGAGCTTAGCCACAATCATTATTCAAAATTCATAACCGTTTTAATTATTCAGAGTCTACTTGTTTCTCGTTCAAGAATGGTGAAGAACTTGTATGCCATATGGATCAAAATCGATGAAACGCTGCCATGGATTGAACTGAAGGAAGTATATCAGACTAGAAAGGAAGCAAACAAGGCGGCAGAAGATTTCCTCAAGGGCTTGCACATGAGAATTGTGGAGATGCCAGTTAAATGGAACCTGATGAAGGCCTTGGCAACAGCAAAAAGGTAGCTAATCCCAAAAATGGTGTCCCCTCGTTTTTCGTCAAGTCTACCAGACAGATGAAATCGCAAAGTATTGTTGGGGCCGGGAATGGATTCGAACCTGCCGGCGAACCCAAAGGCTCACTGGTTGACCTGCCCTCTCACTCGAGGCCTTCCTATTTCTTGGGTACATAGTTGATCTCCATGCACAAAGCACACTCGGCTCTGAAGGTTCCCACTCAACTTTCTGGCAGGAATCCGTGAGTGAGGTAAGATCTCTGGGTTTTTGGCAGTCTGTTGGCAGTGCGCTTCAATGTTTTTCTATAACAGTTAGGGCTAAGGTCGAGTTGTTGAGGGGGATGTAGGACAGATGGGAATCGAGTAGAAGAGTATCAAAGTGTTTTGTTCCGGGAACCAGCCTTGGGTCGGTGTACGTTTCCATGTGATATGCAAAACTGATGACTGCCAGTCTGCCAGTTCCGTTCACACCTGGAACTTGACCCATCAAACAACCGCCCAGCAGCAACGTTCCTTCATCACTCATTGTACTGTTCAAGAACATGCTACTATTGACATCAGCCATATCCTTTGCAGAGAACTGAGAGTCAATGAAACCACCCGGCGTAGCCTCTAGGACCTCCAGTTCAGTCGCGTTATATGTAATAACAGCTTGCCACCCATAGAGGTCGCTGACATTATTTATGTCAAGCGCAAACGTCAGGTTCCCCAAAGCCGTTGGCCCATTCTCCACCTTTGTTGGTTGCGAATTGGAAAAAAATGTTGCCAGGCTATACCCTGAAGCCGAAGACAACAAAACGAGCGAGATCAATGCCACACCTACTTTCGTTCTTCTGTAATTCAGCAACCTAAGAAGCCTGTGGCCATGGTTTCCTGAATTATACGAGGATGTTGGAACGTTGTTGAGATCATATTTGCCGTCCCATTTAACAAGGACACCATTTTCACACATTTCCTTCAGTCTTAGGCTCAAAGTCTTGCGCGAAAGCTTTGTGACCCTGAGCAGGTCAGTAAACCTCTTTGGTTCCCGTTTGACTGCATTGACGATCAGATCAAAGTCCACTTTTTTGCGGTTTTCTAACGTTATTGTCTTTCCGCAATTGGGGCAAACTACTTGAGGCATCTGTATCCCAGATTACCGGAGCAGACGACCGGATATAAAGGTTGGTGTAATAGAAACTGTCTCCTTAGCCACCTATTGAATTGACTGAAATAGTTGGTTTCCATGTATACTTGCAACGAGCCGATGAAGTCGGCTCAAGAAGTCTTTCTGCTTTATTGAGACCATGTTTGGTGTTTGTCATGTATGAGGGTTTTTGGCGTTTTGTCTTTCTGAGTTGCAGAGATCTCAATGTTGACTAGGCCACAGATTGTCAGACTGCGAGAGGTATAGGATCCTGGAACGTGCTACAAAAAGAAGATGACGCTAGGGAAACAATGAAAGATAGACCTCTTCTATCAGCTCCAGAAATCTTAAGCCATCTTTCGTCGTTTGGTAAACTTTCTATTTGAAAGCATATTCTTCAGGATTTGCAGGTCTGGGTACTTCTTGGCTGTAGGCGTGTTCAAGTTGCATGATCGTCGGCCATCCATGTTGCGCCGTTGGAACAGAAGGGCTTAGGCATCACCGGGATACATACCGCGGCTTCAAGCATTTTGATTTTCGTGGACTGGGCAAAGAAAGATGTGGTTTTGTCCGTAGCTGATGAGGTTTGTCAGGCTTTATGAGTTTATCATGACAGAACCCAACGTTCTTGCCAGTAGCTCAACCTTTAAGCCCATAACGCTCAGTCTGACATTCTCCGTCCAAAATGACCTAACGGAAGGAACCAACTGGCACATTGGCGCCGGGGAAGGGATTTCAGCACCAATTTACTAGCAAAAGATGCCATACATCCCTGGCGAGAGCTCGAATGTCTCGCGCGCGCGAAGGTCTCAACTGGTAGGCTGAGGATCCTACCCCTCCTAGGTTTCAATGTACCATGGATATTTGGATCCAAATATGCCAACATCGAAAATAGCGCGCATGCCTGTTCCGAAATTGGTCAAAAATGGTTTTAAGTCTGGTTCGACACATGCCGTTCCGTGGATCCGATTGATGAGGTCATCTTGACCGCGCTTCAGGACGGCAAACCTAGGGTCTTC
>Ga0315279_10000448_pt1 | contig 82526 bp, 65 predicted proteins | sample YL17G06_20_MG_FD_203694 | JGI IMG/M metagenome (GOLD analysis project Ga0315279, IMG submission 203694) | Sediment microbial communities from Yellowstone Lake, YNP, Wyoming, USA - YL17G06_20 | ecosystem: Environmental > Aquatic > Freshwater > Lake > Sediment | place: USA: Wyoming | collected...
GATGCCCGCCCGCCGCCGCGCCCCTTCGGGCTGCGGCCCGCAGGCCCGCTGGCTTTGTTGCTCGCTCCTTACATACCGCAGAGGGTATGCTCGTCGCTCGCGCCTCGCCAGCGGGCCTGGGGGCCTGCAGCAAAGTGGGCCTGTTATTTCGTGACAGACCCTAAGCATTTAAGAGCGGAGGTGGGACAATTCTATTGACAATTTACGATTGACGATTGAAATACGGGGTGGCCGGTATTCGTCAATCTTAGACAGAGGAACGGATTATGGTAGGATTTTTGTTTTTAACTGACGGGAGAACGCGTGTCGACAAAGCAGAGTGTTCCGGAACTCGAGTTTGAAAAGTACAAGCTGTCGAATGGCCTCGAGGTCATCTTGCTGGAAGATCACAGGCTGCCCCTTGTGGCGGTAAACCTCTGGTATCACGTGGGGCCTGCCAACGAGCGACTCGGCTTGACAGGATTTGCCCACCTTTTCGAGCACATGATGTTCGAGGGATCCAAGTACGCGGGAGAAAAGGCGCACTTCCGCTACCTCGAATCGGCCGGCGCCAGCGACCTCAACGGAACCACGGATTTCGATCGCACCAATTACTTTGAGACGCTCCCGTCCAACCAGCTGGAGTTGGCGCTCTGGCTGGAGAGCGACCGGATGGGGTTCCTGCTCGACAAGCTTGACGATGAGAAGCTTGAGAACCAGCGCGACGTCGTGCGCAACGAGCGGCGTCAGAGCATCGAAAGCGCACCCTATGGATTGGTCCAAGAGGAAGTTTTTCACCAACTATTCCCCAGTGACCATCCGTACTATGCTTCCGTTATTGGGTCTCACGCCGACATTGAAGCCGCCCGGCTCGAGGATGTGCGGGAGTTCTTCAGGCTTTACTATGCACCCAACAATGCCAGCCTGGCCGTCGTCGGCGACATCGATCCCACGAAGACCAAGGCTCTCGTTGAAAAATATTTCGGTCCCATACCACCCGGACCGACGGTGCCCAAGATCGAGGTAAAGACGCCGCCCATCGTTTCGGAACGAAGGGTGGTTGTCGGAGACCAGGTCGAGCTGCCCCGTGTCTACCTGGCTTGGATCACGGATCCGATTTTCACGCAGGGCGACGCGGAGTGCGACCTGGTTGCGAAGATTCTCGGCAGAGGCAAGTCGAGCCGTCTGTTCAAGAAGCTCGTCTACGAGAGGCGCATCGCGCAGGACGCAAGCGCCCAGCAGTACTCGCTAGCCCTCGGCTCGATATTTACGATCGAGGCTACAGCCAAGCCGGGCATCCAACCCGAAGAACTCGAAAAGGCGATCGATGAGGAGATCGAGGCCCTTCGAAAAGAAGGCCCGACCGAATCGGAACTCGAAGGCGCACGCAACACGATCGAATCGGCCATCATTCGCGGACTCGAAACCCTGGGTGGCTTTGGCGGCGTCGCTGATCGTCTCAGCCAGTATAACCACTTCCTGGGAGACCCCGGCTACCTGGCGAAAGATCTGGAAAGGTATCACAAGGCCAGCACGGCATCGCTCCAGGCCGCAGCAGGGAGCAAGCTGCCACGCCAGGCACGGGTGGTCATTTACGGAGTACCTGGAACCAAGGTAGTCGTAGACGTGCCGAAGGCAGAGCATGTCCCGCCTTCCACGCCTCTGCAACCCAGCGATACGCCCGATCAGGACTGGCGAAGCAGCGCCCCTGGCCCCGGATCGTCATTCACTTTGAAGCTTCCGGTTCCGACAGTCTTCAGCCTCTCAAACGGGCTCAGGGTCTTCCTCGTCGAGCAGCACGGCCTGCCGATTGTCTCGGCGAATCTGATCGTCCTCTGCGGCAGCGAGCGAAATCCGGCCGGACTCCCGGGTCTCGCTTCCTTCACCGCCGAGATGCTGGACGAAGGGACCGCGAAGAGGTCTGCCATCCGGATCGCCTCTGATGCCGACCAGTTGGGAGCCGCCCTTTCCACCGGTTCATCCGCAGATCTCTCCTTCATAACGACTCGCACACTAAAGAGGAATGTGGACGCAGCCTTCGAGCTCGTGTCGGATGTATTGCTGAATCCGGAGTTTCCCGAGCATGAAATCGCTCGGGTCCGCCACGACCGTCTCACGCAGATTCTGCAACAGAAGGACAATCCTCACGTCCTGGCGAGCAAGGTGTTCTGTAACTGCATCTATGGAGCGAAGCACCCGTACGGTTACACCGAAGTCGGAACGGAAGAATCGAACAACGCCACCACACGGGAAGACTTGGCACGCTTTTGGAAGGCAGGCTATGTGCCGGGCAATGCGGCGCTTGTCGTGGCCGGCGACCTAACTGAAGAAGAGCTGCGCGGCCTGGCTGAGAAGCACCTCGGCCAGTGGAGGGGCCCGTCCAGCCAATTTCGGTTGCCTGACGTCCAGGAAAAAACAGGCCGCAGGGTTGTCATAGTGGATAAGCCAGGCTCGCCACAGACGGCGCTTCGTATTGGACACGTGGGGATTGAGCGATCCAATCCTGACTACGTGCCGATCGATGTCATGAATACGGAGCTCGGCGGTTTTTTCACGAGCAGGATCAACTTGAACCTGAGAGAGAGGCACGGTTTCACCTATGGAGCCTCCTCCGCATTTGCCTTCAGGCGCGGGCCGGGACCATTTATGGTGGCAACCGGGGTTCGCACCGACGTCACGGCGGCTGCGCTTGAGCAGATCTTCAACGAAATCGAACGCATGCGGACGACGTTTCCGACACCCGAAGAGTTGACCACGGCGAAGGACTCCATCGCCCGTTCGCTCCCCGGACTGTTCGAGACCACACCGCAGGCCGCATCCAGCATCGGGCAGCTTTTCGCGTACAACCTCGCGCCGGACTACTACCGGTGGCTTCCCGGGCAAATCGACAGCGTTACAGCGGAAGATGTCAGGCGCGTGGCCGAGACATACCTGAAGCCCTCGCAGATGGTGGTGGTGGCGGTCGGGGACCGGGCCAAGATTGAACCGGAGTTGGCGAGACTTCAGCTCGGGCCGATAGAAGTACGCGATTCCGCCGGCAACCCCACGAATTAAACTCTGCCACGAATTGCACGAAATAAAAACTCGCTCCTTCGTGCAATGGGCGGCAGTTTCTGTTGGATTCGTGTATCCTTTGTAATAGGACGCAATGTCAGATTTTGAAGAGGATAGATAAGAGGATATGAAGGGGAAGCTATCGGCGACGGTTGAAAGGCCTCTTTTGGAGTTTCTTGATTCGTTGCCGGGTAAGACGCGATCTGAAAAATTGGAGTCTGTCCTGACGAAGATCAGGCAGCTGGAAGAAGAGAAACGACTACGCAAGCAATTAGTTGTCTACCGGGAAGAGGATGAGGAACAAGCGGAGCGCGAAGCCTGGGAACGCACGGTTGCGGAGGCCATGTGGAGCGAATAAGCCGAGGAGAGATTTGGACCTTCGAACCGGTCGGATCTCCAAAGGCGCGGCCCGCCCTTGTTATCAGCATTAATCCCATCAATGACCTTTGCCCTGACGTTCTGCTCATCCCGATAACTACTAAACCCGGGCCTTTGAGAGTCCCGCTCGTCGAAGATCCCTCTCTGACTCGCTTGAAGGTTCAGAGCTATGCCAAGTGCGAAGTCTTGGGCCCCGCACACAAGTCGCGCTTGAAGAAGCGAGTCGGTCGCGTTTCAAACGCCGGCCTTTCAGCCATTGAAGCGGGCGTGAAAAGAGTGCTCGGATTATCGAGCTAGCCTCAGCGCACAGCATCCACATCGAGATAGGAGTGCGTTTACAGCACTTAAAGGACAACACAGAGACACGAAGGACACAAAGACAGACTAAGTCTTTGTGTCCTTCGTGTCTTCGTGTTGTCCTTTGGCGACCTTGGACGAATCGGGGGTTCATGGTAGATTTTTGACCTATGGATTTAAACATCAACATGCGGGGAGAAACCCTGAACGTCACCGGGGAGATCCTGGACCGCTACAACGTCCCCGGCCCCCGCTACACGAGTTATCCCACTGCCCCGGAGTGGCTGGATACTTTTGGCCCCACCGACTTCGATCAGACGGTTCGGGATTCGAACACCAAGCGTCCTGCCCCGCCGATCTCGCTCTATATGCACATCCCCTTCTGCGAGAGGCTGTGCCTGTTCTGCGGCTGCAACGTAGTCATCAATAAGAACCACGAGGTCTCGCATCCCTACCTGGAGAAGCTCAAGTGGGAGATCGAACAGTTGGCCAAGAGGCTGGACACCACGCGTCCGGTTGTTCAGCTCCACTGGGGAGGCGGTACTCCCACTTACCTCAGCGCTGCTCACCTCGAAGATCTCTTCCTGCACACCAAGGAGCGCTTCAACTTCGCTCCGGATGCCGAACTGGGAATCGAAGTGGACCCCCGGGTCACGAACGAGGAGCAAACAAGAACTCTGCGCCGCCTGGGTTTTAATCGGATCTCGATGGGGATACAAGACTTTACCTCGATCGTCCAGCAGACAGTCCACCGCATCCAACCCTACGAGTGGACCAAGGCTCTCTTTGACCTTTGCCGCGCGCTGGAGTTCGAGTCGATCAACATTGATCTGATTTACGGCCTGCCGCATCAGACGCCGGAAACCTTCGTGGATTCCGTCGACAAGGTGATCGACATGGGCCCGGATCGCGTCGCCATGTTCAGCTACGCGCACGTTCCGTGGCTCAAAAAGCAGCAGGGATCGTTTGCGAAGTTTATCCCCCAGGGGATGGACAAGTTTCAGATCTTTCGCGCCGGAATCGAACGCTTCACCCAGGCCGGTTATGTTTACATCGGCATGGATCACTTCGCGCGCACGAACGACGAGCTGTGCGTCGCCCAGCGCGGCCGCACCTTGCATCGGAACTTCCAGGGTTACACCACAAAAGCCGGCGCGGACCTGTTCGGAGTGGGAGTCAGCTCCATCAGCGGCATCGATCGCGTTTACGCACAGAATTTCCGCGATCTCAAGAATTACTACGGCGCGGTGGACGAGCGCCGGCTCCCCACGATGCGCGGCATTCGCCTCAGCGAAGACGACGTGATCCGGCGCTCAGTCATGAGCAAGATTCTTTGCCACTGCGTGCTTCACAAGAAGGAGATCGAGGAGGAATTCAACCTTCATTTCGACGACTACTTCGCGGACGAACTGGTTCGTCTGGAGCCTCTGGCAGCCGACGGTCTGATCACCCTCACCCGGGAGACGATTTCCATCACCTCTCTCGGGCGCATCTTCATCCGCAACGTGGGAATGGTGTTCGACAAGTACCTGCTGAAGCCGAAGGACCGGCCGGTTTTCTCCAAAACGCTCTAAGCTCTCTTTGTGAGTCAAAGGCTATCGACCCATGTCTCTAAAAGACACGCGCAGGGGAGTGATCCTCTTTAACCTCGGAGGGCCGGAGAAGCTCGAAGACGTGCGGCCTTTCCTCTACAATCTCTTCTCCGATCCCGAGATCATCCGCATCAAGAACAATGTGCTGCGCAAGCTGATCGCCTGGCTGATCGCGACCACGCGGCAACGCAAGTCGCGCGCCTTGTATCGCCAGATCGGGGGCGGATCACCGCTCCGCAAAATCACCGACGCGCAGGCCGCGGCTTTGAGGACGCGCCTTGAGGCTCGCGGCTGGCCTGCGAACGTCTACGTGGGAATGCGCTGCTGGAAACCCACAATCGACGACGCGGTAAAACAGATGCTATGCGACCGGATCACACGGTTGGTCGTTCTCCCCCTTTTCCCTCAGTTCTCCGTGACAACCACCGGATCCTGCGTCAGGTACTTCATGAGCGTGGCCGACAAAAGCGGACTCTCTTCAGAAGCTGAATTCGAATATGTCGATGCATGGTTTGACAACAGGCTTTACATCGAAGCGATGGCCGAATTGATCAAGGACGCCATGCGCGGCTTTCCCGATCCGAATCCGGAGAGGATTCAGCTCCTTTACAGCGCGCACTCGATCCCGGCCCGGTATGTCGAAGAAGGTGATCCATATCTGGCGCAGACACGGAAAACCGTGGAGCTGATCAATCAGCGGCTGAGCTCCACGTCGGCTTCCACGCTTGCTTTCCAAAGCAAGGTCGGCCCCGTCAAATGGCTCGAGCCGGCTACACAGGATGTGCTGGCGCAGTTCGGCCGGGATCGGATTCCCCAGGTGCTGGCCATCCCGATCAGTTTCGTTTCAGATCACATCGAGACCCTGCAGGAAATCGACATCCTCTACAAGCAGCTGGCAGGGAAGGCGGGAATCAAGGAGTTTCGCAGGGCCGCTTCGCTGAACCTATACCCCAAGTTCATTGACGCCTTGGCCAACATCGCCCTCCGCGCCTTTTAAAGAAATCCGCCACGAATTGCCCGAATTACACGAAAAATTAAATGTTTTTATTTCGTGAAATTCGTGTAATTCGTGGCAGATTTTCAGCGGAGCTGCTCAATCGCAGAGCGGAGCTGGTCTATCAGCCTCGAGCTGTATCCGACAGAGACCCGCCGAACGATCCCCTTCTGATCGATGAGAACCTGCATGGGGATGGATTCGCTCCGATAAACCTCGCCTACCTTTCCATCCTCATCTAACAGGACCGTGGATGAAATGTGCCGCCTTTCGACATAGTTGCGCACCAGATCGGGCGGCTCGGCAAGGTTGATGGCGAGGAGCGTCAGGTCCTTGGGATATTCCTTCTGCAACTTTTCGAGCATGGGCATGCTCAGCTGGCAGGGTCCGCACCAGGTCGCCCAGAAGTCCAGCATCACGATCTTCCCGCGGAACTGATCCAGCGATACCTCCCGTCCCGCCAGATCGGAAAGCTTGAAGTTCGGCGCCGCGTGGCCGACCTCGGGCGCTTCCTCTCCGGCAGGACCGCGCGCGCACTGTGTGAAGGTTGAAATCAGGATGAGCAGCGCGCAGACAACGAGGGCTTTTTTCATTGGCTCAATTTCCTCCGGAACACTCTGTAACTTCTGTGTCTCTGTGGTGCGCTCATAAATTCAGCTTTCAAGTATACCAGCCCTCTGAGATAAACTGATTGGAAGTTGAACCCGCTTGTTGATCAAACGGAGAGCAATTTATGACACCACAATCCAAACATTATCCGGTTCAATCAGAAAAACTGCCCAGACCCTCTGGTCCCTATTCTCCTGGAGTGATTTTCGAAAAGCTTCTGTTCGTCTCAGGTCAGGGTGCAACCGACCCGGCAACCGGAAAGATGATCGGTCCGGATGTGGAAAGCCAGACAGAGCAGGTTCTGAAGAATGTAGCTTCCATCCTGGAAGCAGCGGGGTCAGGCCTCAATTACGTGCTGCGATGCGGAGTTTTTTTGGCCGATATATCGGACTTTCCCAGGATGAACACCGTCTATGCACGCATGTTCGGCGAGAACCGGCCCGCGCGCACGACGGTTCAGGTCGTTTCGCTGCCCTCGCCGGGACTGAAAGTGGAGATCGACGCAATCGCATACATCCCATGAATCAATTGCAGATTTCAGATTATTGATTTGGGTTTTTCAGTCCGCAATCCGCAATCAGAGGCGAGAAGGAGCTAGCATGATCCGACAATTCCGTGCGGAAGACGCTCAAGCTTGCTGCGAGCTGATCCACGCCTGCGTCGAGCGCGATCCCCAGATATCGGCTGCCTTACAGGAAAGGATTCGTGGCAAGGAATCACCGGAAACGATGCTTCAGCGCGCGGGCCTGTTCTATGTTGCGGTCTATGATTCCGACCAGGGTATCCTCGGCGTGGCCGGTCTCGACATGAACGAAGTGCGGCTTCTCTACGTCTCTCCCGACCACCAGGGCAGAGGCATCGGAGGAGAGCTTCTCGCCCACCTTGAGTCCATGGTGCCCTCGACACTCTTTGCGGACATTTTCGTTTATTCCACCTTCGCTGCCGTCGGCTTCTATCGCTCCCACGGCTTCACGCCCGGCGGCGAATATGTTTTCTACTATGACGGCGAGCAGTTAACCACCGTCTTCATGATCAAGGCAACAACATGAATCGCGGATTGCGGATTTCGGATCGCGGATTGAAAAAAACCAGATCGATAATTCGCAATCCGCAATTCTGACTGAGGAGATATGATGTCGCGACAAATGGCATGGCTGGGAGTTCTGGCTGGTATACTGGCGGGCATGATCGCCTGCACTAATGCCGGATCTAGACCAGCGGCGGATCTGATTATCACCAATGCGAAGGTCTGGACTGTCGACGACGCGAAGCCGCGCGCCGAAGCGGTCGCAGCGATCGGGGATCGTATAGTGGCAGTGGGCAGTTCTGCCGAGATCGAGGCCTGGCGCGGCACGAGGACGCGCGCGATCGATGCCGGAGGAAAGCTTCTGCTGCCCGGCTTCAATGACGCGCATGTGCACTTCATTGATGGGGGACGGCAGCTGGACAATGTCGAACTGAGAGACGCTTCCACCCCGCAGGAGTTTGCACGCCGCATCGGGGAACGCGCCAAGAGCACTCCACAGGGTGAGTGGATCGTGGGGGGCGACTGGGATGAGCAGCAGTGGAATCCGCCGGTTCTGCCGACCAAAACGCTGATCGACACGGTAACCCCATCCGCTCCGGTATTTGTGAACCGCTACGACGGCCACATGTGCCTCGCCAACTCCACCGCCTTGCGCCTCGCCGGCGTGACGGCGAAAACGCCCGATCCGCCGGGCGGAACGATCGTGCGCGACGCGCAACAAAATCCCACCGGCATTCTCAAGGATGCCGCCATGGGGTACGTCTACAAGATCATTCCTCCGCTCAAACCTGAACAGAGACTGCGGGCGGCCAAGCGGGCCATGGAACACGCTGCGTCTCTGGGGGTAACAAGCATACAGGACATGAACCCCGGCTACGCGGACGTCGCGCTCTACATGCAACTCGCCGAAAAGGGCGAGTTGACGACGCGAATCTACGTGGCACCGATGGAGACCGGCTGGATGGATCAGGCCAGGATCGGCATCCGCCGCGCTTTCGGCTCCGCCCTTTTGCGCATGGGTGCGGTGAAGGGCTACGCGGACGGCTCTCTCGGCTCGACAACTGCTTACTTCTTCGAGCCTTACACAGACGCGCCCGCAACGCGTGGGCTCCTCTCCGACGAGATGCAGCCGCCGTCGGAGATGCTGAAGAGGCTGGCGAGCGCGGATGAGGCCGGCTTGCAGCTTTGCACACATGCAATCGGTGACCAGGCCATCTCGATGGTCCTCGACATGTACGAGCAAATCGAAAAGGCGCACGGGCCGCGCGACCGGCGGTTTCGCATAGAGCACTCCCAGCATGTGGCACCCAAAGATTTCGCCCGCTTCGCGAGCCTTCAAGTGATTGCCTCCGTGCAACCGTATCACGCGATAGATGACGGCCGATGGGCCGAGCGCCGCATAGGTCCCGAGCGCGTCAAGACGACCTATCCCTTCCGCACCTTCCTCGACCAAAACGTGCGCCTTGCGCTGGGAACGGATTGGTACGTCGCGCCGCTGAACCCGATGCTGACCCTGTATGCTGCGGTTACGCGCGCAACGCTGGATGGAAAGAACCCGAACGGGTGGGTTCCTGAGCAGAAGATCACTGTGGCAGAAGCTGTGTCAGCCTACACGATAGGCTCGGCCTACGCGGAATTTCAGGAAAAGGAGAAGGGTTCCATCACGCCGGGCAAGCTCGCGGATATGGTGATCCTGGGCGCAGACATCTTCAACATAGCCCCGGCCGAGATCCGAAATGCAAAGGTCCACACGACGATTCTCGGCGGAAAAGTGATCTACTCCGCGACGCCTTAAAAAACACCTCGCGGCTGAGTTGTGGCAAAGGGGGGCGCTGGGTAGAACGATCTGCAGTTATGCAATCTCGGTCCAAGTTTACAGTTCGCTGTTCGCAGCACCCCACAGCCCGACGGTTCACCAGGATGTTCCGCGAACTGCGAACCGCGAACTTCTAAATCACCTGGAGGGCGATTGTTTCCATGAACCTCTCGAAACCTGGGCGGTCCTTGGAAGCAGCTTCCAAACGGCGCACACCTTCCACCAACTCTTCAAGTTCGGAGGCAATGGATATGCGCAAGTAATGCTGTCCCTCTGCTCCGATCTTGCCAAAGGAATTCCGATCCAATGTAGCCACGTGATGATTGTAGAGCAGGAACATCTGGAACAGTGAGGATGGAGATGTTCGCTGTTTGATGTCCGCAGGCAGATCATTATAAGCGGCTATGGTTCCGACTTTCTCGCAGACTCCTGCAATATTGGGGAAGAGATAAAATGCGCCGCCGGGGGTTTTACAGCGGATGCCATCGATTTCGTTAAGATTCTTCACGATGACATTCCGCCGCTGCTGGAAGGTACTGACCATGTCGGCGATCGCTGCTTTGCTTTCGGGATGCTCCAGGGCGACGCGCGCTCCTTCCTGAAGGAAGGGCGGCACGCACGAGAAGTAATTGATATTGAGATTCTTGAATGTGTTCGCTTCATCTTCGGTCGGGAACACTGCGTAACCGATGCGCCCGCCCGTCCAGGCAAAGCTTTTGGAGAATCCGCTGCTGATGATGGTCCGTTCCGGCATGCCGGGGATGGTTGCTATGGAGATATGTTTGAGCCCGTCGAACACGATGTTTTCATAGATTTCATCCGAATACACACGTACATCCGGGCTGCATTTCTTTTTTATGACTTCGGCTACACTGATGAGCTGCGCCCTAGTGGCCACGCCCCCGGTCGGATTCGAGGGGAAGTTCAGAATGATCAGCCGGGTCCGGGCGGTGATCAGTCCCCCCAACTGCTCCGCTGTAAATGTGAAGTTGGATTCTTCAGATAGATGGAGCGGAACCGGCACGGCTCCCAGATAGCGTGGGAAGGATTCGTAAATGGGAAATCCAGGGCTGGGATAGATCACTTCATCGCCCGGATTGCAATAGACTTCCTGGCTCAAGCCGATGGACGGCTTGCCCCCCGGAAAGACCACAACCCGTTCCGGCGACACATCCAGTCCGCGCATTTCTTTCATCTGTTTGGCAATAGCTTTGCGCAAGGGCAGGATGCCTTTCGGATCGCAATAGTGAGTGTTCCCCAAATCAAGCTGGCGTTTCACCTCGTCCCTGACAAAGGGAGGGATGTTGAAGTCAGGCTCTCCCAGATTCAGCCGGACCACTTTGTGCCCTTCGCTCTCCAGGCGGGCGATGTGAGGCCCAATTTTGAAAGCGTTTTCTGTACCAATTTCATAAATCCGCTCCGCATATAACCTTGTTCGGGTCGCAACCATACTCATGGGCACCTATCCTCCCAGTAATAACCAACTCGGTCTAAGACGCATCATTTTAAGGCCGCGGCGCTGGATTATGGGCCGCTCGCATCATTACATTCCTCGCAGGTGGATTGTACAATAAGCGGGATTGATTATGACAAATCGCGATACCGACGCAGCGTGGCATTTCCACAACAGCACAAAGCACTCGTGTGACAGCGTACGTACTAGCCCGCATTTTCTGGACTGGTCCAACCAGCCACGACTTTTCAAAACATATCGCAGCCTGAATCACCAGCCACTGCCCGCTCCGCCCGAGCAAGCCAACCGGTCAGCCTTGGCGGCTATAGGCGAAGCAGGACGCCACGGTCCTCATGATACACCTATTCGGCTGAAAGACCTTGCGGCCATCCTGTATTCTTCGGCCGGAATCACCCGGCGATGATCCGGCCTGGGCCGGGAAATCCTGTTCCACGCGGCGGCCTGCACGGGAGCGCTCTACTCGATAGAGCTTTACGCCGTGTGCGGCGATCTCGAAGACTTGAAGGCCGGAATCTATCTCTTCAGCCCCGCCGACTTTTCTCTCGTGCGCATTCGTGAAAGGGACTTTCGTGGCGCTCTGGTCCACGCGACGGCCGGCAAGCCTGCCAAAGTCATCAGCAGCTGGTGACTCTTCAAATCGTCATAATGTACGCTTTTGTGATCCAAAATGCGTACAACATGTGCTACCCTGCATAAAGGAGAAAAGGAGGCAATGAATGAAGGCTACGCATCTTCGCGCAAACCTTTTTAAAGTGCTGGACAAGGCAGTCAAGACCGGCAAACCCGTCGAGGTGGAAAGCAAAGGCCGACGATTCAAGATTATTCCACTGGAGACAGCCGACAAGCTCGCCAATCTAAAGCCGCATCCTGATTGTTTCAATGGTGAGCTGGATGAGTTGATTAAGGTAGACTGGTTGAGGGAATGGCGCCCGTGATCTACCTGGATACTCACGTGGCCATTGCGCTTCACACAGATGTTTCCCTCCTTGGCAAAAGGGCCAGACAACTGCTTCAAAAAGAAGCCGCAATCGGCATTTCCCCCGCCGCCCTTTTGGAGATGCAATTCCTACATGAAATCGGCAGGATCAAACACCCGCCCAGATCCGTAATCCGGCATCTTCAGGAAGCCCTGGATCTTCAAATCTGCCGAAAGGACTTTGTCGAGATCATTTCTTTAGCCGGGGATCTATCTTGGGCGAGAGATCCGTTTGACCGGATTATTGTGGCGCATGCGAAATTGGACTACGACTGGTTAGTGACCAAAGACACTATCATCCAAACCAACTATAAGCGCGCGGTTTGGTAGCCTCTCATCTTGGGCGCGTTCAGAGCCCTGGGCGCAAGAACGAAAGCAAGCAGGAATACGGAACAGAATTGTAAGATCTTCCCGCTCCCTGGCGGTCGCGGCTCTGATTTCCCGTTGAGTGGCCGCGTCACAATATTAGGCGATTCTTGAGCCGCGACGTCATTTTCGAGGAAGAGAGACTTGCAGCGATTCTGCAGTAGGAAGGACGCTACCCTATTTCACCTAAAGAATAGGGCAGCGTCTCCTATTTGCGTGGTCTCGGGTGGGGTTGCCCCCACCCGAGATGCCATGAAGCGTCAGAAGTTGATCTTCAGCCCGATCTGAATCTGGCGTTCCCCCTGCGCACCTGTAATTTCACCAAAGGTTGCGCTCGAAACGCTGCGCACCGGTGTGCTGAATTGCGGAGTGTTGGTCATGTTGAATATCTCCGCCCGGAACTCGATGTTTCTTTTTTCCATGAACGGGAAGGACTTCTGCATGGACAGATCAAATGTATGCCAGCCAGGCCCCCGGATTACGCCTATGCCTGAGTTGCCCAGGGTTCCCGCGACCGGTTCCTTGAACGCCGACTTATCCAGCCAGGTGTTCCCCTTGCCGACCTGCTTGGGTCCTTCGCCATTGCCGATACGATCGGCCCGTGCCCCTCTGGATGTGGTGCCGGACCGGTCGGTGGATTGAATCGTGAGCGGGAAACCGCTGCGCAGATTGAGGATTCCACCCATCTGCCAGCCGCCCAGGATCCCGTTAACAATCGGGTGCCAATTGTTGCCGAAGGACTTCCCTTTGCCGAACGGGAATTGGTAGGTGTAGACAAAACTGAGCATGTGCCTGGCGTCGAAATAAGTCGGTCCCCATTCCGCCTTATTGTTGTACAGGTACTGCCAGTAAGCCGACTGGGAAGCAGCCTGGCCGCCTTCGCCGTAATAGCCGATTGCGTCGCTCATGCCGTGGGAGAGGGTGTACGATAGCTGGAACTCCAGGCCCTTGGAGAAACGCTGACGGGCACTGAACTGAAACCCATCGTACCTCTGATTACCGCAGGATTCGGTTCCCGAGATCTGGGCAATGTTGGCCAACTGGGAATTGCCGGCAAGATATGGGCTCGGTTTGGTGGTTTTGTCGGGCAAAAGCTGCCTCTGGAAGTAAGGCATGGGCACGACCAGGTGCGTGCCGTGCTGCCCGATGTATCCAGCGCTCAGCACCATCTGCGCCCACAGTTGCTGCTCCAGAATTAGGCTCCACTGCTGAACGTTGGCCGGACGAACGTTCTGATCCCATAGACGGATATTAGCGTTCTTGTACGGATCCGCCTGCTTGAGGACTGTCAATCCCTGATCGAGCGTCCCGCCGATAGCCGTTTGACCCTCATAGATGGCTTCATACTCGGCGTTAAACGGGGGATTCATCGGCATGCGGAGGTTGGTGCCTGTTCCCTCCATGAATGAGGAAATGGTGTAAGCACCGCGAAGCACAGTCTCGCCGCCCAGTGCTCTGGGCGTCCAGGCAAAGCCAATCCGCGGCTGAAAGTCCTTCTTGAACGGATTGTAGAGAGCGCGGCTGTTCCCGTCTTTGCCTGCCAACATCAATGCACCTGTGAACGGCGAGAAGTTGGATTGCCGGTCCATGACCTCAACCAGTGGACTGTGGTACTCCCAACGGAGGCCCAGGTTCACGGTCAGTTCATCCGTGGCACGCCAGTCATCCTGGATGTAAAAGCCCAGGATGATCTTTCGATGCCCCCAACTTCCGGTATTCAGGCCACGTCCCGCGCGCGATTCATAGCCGAGGAAGAAGTCCGCCTCGGCAAGTCCCTTCATCGTCGGCGCCTTCGCATTCGGCCCAGCAGTGTATTGGCCGTTAAAGGTAATGGACCCGGTCCTGCCGTTGTTTCCGGCATAGAAGGGATTCATCTGCTGGCGCAGCAATTGGCCGCCGGTTTTTATCATGTGCCGTCCGCGGATGAGCGTGAGGTTGTCTGCCAGGTGGAATGTATTATTGGGGAATTTCTGTTGGGTGCCGATGTTGGCACTGCCAAGGCCAGACGCGAGGCCGCCCGTGAAGTTAATCCCAAAAAGCCCGCCTGCGCGGTCGTTCCCCTGCTGGATTCCCAGCTTTTCCGCCACGTTTCCTAGCCCCTTATCTTCGCCGCCATTCCAGTTCATGATTCGGTTCGCCCCGAAACGGAGTTCGTTGACGACCCTCGGGCTGAACGTGCGCGTCCAGTTGGCCACTCCGTTCCGGAACGGCGCGTGATTGAAGCTGTTGAAGATCAGAGGGAAATAATTGATGCCGGGTTGCTCCTGCCGCCCCCAGGAATATCGGAATGAGAAGTCGTCTTTGGTGCCGCGTTTGGCATCGATCTTCACATCGAACTGGTCGGAGAGCAGCTGGCTCTTTGCGGCATTGTACTGATTGTTTTGCAGGTTGCTGTTAATTGGAAGCGGATAGAGATCCTTTGAATTGAACAGATTCTTTACCACCGGATTTATCCGGGTCAGCGGTATCTGATTGTTGACAAACGGTTGGCGTATTCCGTTAGCATCTGTCGTGAGCGGATCATAGAGCTGAATCCCCTTTTCGGTCAGTAGCCGAGAGAAGTCGCCATTGCGGAATTCTGCTGGAATTACGCTGAAAGTGTTCACTGCTGCCGGGGTGTATCGGCGGATTCCCTGATAGTCCCCGAAAAAGAATATCTTGTCTTTCTTGATCGGCCCACCGAATGTGCCTCCGAATTCATTCCAGCGAATGGGAGACCTGGGCGCCTTTCCCGTCCTGGGATCCGCCGCCAGCGACCAGTTGCGGGCCCAGCTGTTGGCGTTCAACTTGTCATTCCGGAAAAACTCGAACGCCGTGCCGTGAAAGTCATTCGCGCCCGACTTGATGGTCACATTGATCACGCCGCCCTGGAAGTTTCCGAACTCGGCAGATGCGTTGTTGGTGATCATCTTGACTTCCTGGATTGCATCCAGGTTGGGCTGATAAGAGGTGAGGTTGTCCGAGGTGTGGTTATTGTCAACGCCGTCCAAGAGGAAGTTGTTGGACTCCTTCCGGTTGCCGTTGACATAGGGACGGCCGCCACCGCCGGTCCGAGCCCCGCTATTAAATGCGCTGGGATCCGTTGTTGTCACGCCAGGGGTCAGCAAGGTCAAGGAAATGTAATTCCGAGTGATAAGCGGCGCGTTGACGATCGAGCTGGAGGAAATCACTGATCCAACAATCGTTGTCTCCGTGTTCAACAATGGAGCGGCTCCAGTAACTTCGACGGTGCTGGAGATCTCGCCCACTTGCATCTGGATATCCACTCGCGCCCTCTGATTGAGTTCCAGCACGATATTGGAGCGTACAGCAGTTTTAAAACCCTGCATTTCAACCCTAAGCTCATAGGTTCCAACCGGAATGCGCGGAAACGCGTAGATGCCTTCCGCATTGGTTTGCGTAGGCCACTCCGTGCCGCGGTTCATATCTTTTGCCGTCACATTGGCGCCGGGGACGGCTGCGCCGGATGCGTCAGTGACTGTTCCAGTGATGCCCGCGCTCACCTCTTGGGGATAGGCGGGCTGGGTCAGCAGTAAAAAAGCTGCGCCAGACAGCAATGTCAAAATGACGCTGCTGGCGACAAGTCCACGTTTGATATAGCAAGACATTTGGGCTCTCCTCCTAGGAAAAACAGACTGTTACATAGGACTCGATACTCCTTCACAGTGGATAGTTTCCCGCCCGCCAGGGTTGGCGAGACATTTAAGAGGCAACACACGTGTTCACGCGGCCAGAGCTGCAAAAGGTTGATTAACTGAATGGTAGCCGCAATCCGAGATAGAAGAATACGAGAGATATGGCCGGCTGGCAGCGAGCAGAACGGGAAAATCTCAGAGGTAAGCGGCGGCAGAAGAAGGGGGAACCGGCTTCTCATATTTGGACCGAAGCTGGAAGATGCTCACTGCAACAGTCACTAGCATAATGAAGCTTTAACCTAGGATCAAGGCTAAAGGCTGCGCGCCTGTATCGGAGCGGATTCAGGTATTTCAGATTCGGCTGCGAACCAGCGAAATCAAAGCCATATCGGCTTGGCCTGGTCAGTTCCGCCGGTTCTCAGCCTGCAATAATAGATGCCGGAAGCTGCTTGTCGCGTGTTCCACGCAGCCATGTGCACGCCCCTCCCTTTCCATCCTTCAGCCAATACTTGGACCCGCTCGCCGGCTGCATTGTACAGTTCCAATGAGGCGTATCCGTCTGCGGGAAGGTTGTATTCGATCACGTGCGATGAAGGGCCGCGTCCAGGCTTATTTCGGCCGAGCACCTGAAACCCAGGCGTCTCCTTGCCGGTTAGACATGCAGACACCGGCTCGGCTGGATAGGTGAATGGCTCGTTGCAGAGATGGTACTGAGGCTCTCCCGCTCTTTCAAGGTAGGGGGTCGCCAGCGGTGTGCGCGTGAACTTGTCGAGCGGCGTAAGCTTGGGTCCGCTGTCCTCCCACAGATACACCGGAATGTTCCTCGGATTGAGAGCGGCTGATACCTTGCGTTCCCTACCGATATGGAAGAGGCCGAAGTTGCCGGGCTCGTGCCCCCCCAGCCAATGGCCGATGATATCGACCCGGAATGCGTCTTTGCCAAAAATGAGTACGTTGGTCATGAAGATCTCGGGCGTAAGGCTGGGCCCGGGCCCACGCTCAAAGCCGTTGCCGTTCTGAGCGTAGACGCCTTCGATAATGTTCAATCCCACGGCCTGCTTTACAAGCGAATAGGAATCAATCGTCCGCTGAGCCCACATTTCCATCCACAGAGCTTTTTCTGTATCCCACCGATAGAAACCGGCTTCCCTGTGCTTGGCATGGAGATCGTCGACATGGCGCTGGGCATCCGGCTGAAAATCCTGTGCGATCGCGTTTTGAAGACCCCCGCAGAACCGTATGTAGGGCGGGATGTTTGTTCCCTGCAGGTTCTTGACACACAGGGTCAGCCCCATGGAGTGGGTCTTGAACTTGGAGATGTTGACCAGGTAGCTGTCAGGGTAGTTGAACGGACCGAGATATTTGGTGCGTTTAAACACGACGCCATCCGGGCAATCCTTCGATGTCGGGGTCCTCGAATCGTTATCTCCATAATGCACGCCGCTGCGCTGGGCCAACTCGATGTACCCCACGCCGGGCTGGCTCACCATGAGCCCTTCTCGCACATAAATGTTCTCAGCTGCGATTCCCAACTGCTTCATCCCTTCGATGAGACCCTCGACAAGGTATGGATCGGTAACGATGGCATGCGTTATTCCGGTCCCTACGGCCGAAGTCAGGTTCGGCTTGATCGCGAACTTGTGCGTCAGAGGGATTCCAGGAGTATCTCGCAGAGCAAAGATCTGTTTTGCGAATGTGGAACCCTCCCGCTTCTTTCCGTCGGAATCGCTCTTTGAGGTGAGATTGGTCTTACGGATGAATACAGCCTCGGGATGCGCCTCGATGAACGGGTGAAGTCCGAAGTAGGCCGGAGCGGCCAATTCACCTGCCAGCAACGCCTCAGCCGGAACGGCCAACGAAGCTACACCATACCCTGCGATGCTCCTGAGAAAGGTTCTTCTATCCACCAACTGCCTCCCCTCAAGGTCAACATTAAGTCACATTCGCACCGCTCCTCGCACTCCCGTCCGCAGGCGAATGATCCGTGCAGACTCAGGAAGGCCCTGCCAAACCCAGGGCTGTCGATTATTACGCCGTATTCTACTTCAGGTTTCGCATAATTCATTTGCTTTACTTGTCCCTACCTTGGGAGCGGTAAAAATCAATCCGCTCTGTGATCAAGATCACATTATTAGATCTGGGATCATGCTACACATAGCCGATAAGAAAATGGAAAGGCGATCTGTGTCTGACGCGCCACAACTTGCAGCATCCTTGAGGCAAGCCCCGGATTGAGTGAATCATGGCTGAAACCAAAGTAACAAAAGGGGATAGGGGATTTACCCTGACTGAACTTACCTTCATCGTGGGCTTGTGCGGCCTCGCTATGGCCCTGTCAATTCCCGTGCTCTCCACCTCGCTGCGAACCTGGCAACTGAACGCCGACGCCACAAATATCGTAACGACGTTGACGTACGCGAAACTCCGGGCCACATCCCAGATGACTCGTTATCAGCTGTTGTTCGATCTGACAGGCAATAAGTGGAGTTTGCAGAAATACAACAGGAGCACCGCCAGCTTCGAGCTTGAGGGAGCAACGAACAGTCTATCCAGCGGCATGGCACACAGCGGAATATCCTTTCAAAGCACCTCCGGGTCTGCACCCTCAGGATTTCCCACGGATTCATCGGCATTTATCAGGTTCAACTCCCGTGGCATTCCGATTGATGCAGCCGGCGTTCCGACCATAAGCAACGTTGTCTACCTTTCCGACGGCCGAACCAACTATGCGGTGACCGTATCACTGACCGGCAAGGTGCAGCTCTGGAAATACAAGAGCAGCCAATGGGTTTCACAATGAGAGGTCCGATGCAACAAGACTTGCCAGACGATAGTGGGATGACGCTGGTTGAGGCCATGATTGCCATACTTATCCTGCTCTTCGGTCTCCTGGCAATGGCGCAGGTTCTTGCTTTCAGCATAGTTGCCAGCAAGACCTTCGGCCGGGATGCTACCAAAGCAACTGCATACGCGCACGATAAGATGGAGGAGCTGACCGGCCTCAATTTCATTGACACGACAACAAATGTCACTGTGGCTGCCCCATTCCCTTCCAATGGCGTAGGCCTGTCGGGCGGCGGCAGCATTCCACCCAGCGCTGAAACGGCCAACTATGTGGATTATCTTGATGCGAACGGCGTTCGAACCACAGCGGGCGCCTCGGTCTACACCCGACAATGGCAGATCGTCAACGATGCTGCGAACCTCAAGAGAATCATCGTTGTCGTGACCAGTAAAAAGAGCTTCAAATATGGGACATCCCCTTTCACCACCGCGGTGACCTATAAAACACCGTAGCGCCGCATTGGACCGGGAGTCTGAGATATGAAGGCCGACATTCGAACAACACACGAAAACGGCTTTTCGCTGATCGAGTTGCTGGTTTCGCTGGCGATCCTGGTACCTCTCATGGGAGCTGTCGTTACCTTGTTTTCGGACGGAGTCAATCAACACAGCGCCGAACAAAGCAGTTCCGCGATGAACCAGGAGGCCCGCTCCGCACTGGAACTTATGACCTTGGAGATCGCTCAAGCAGGTTCTCACCGGGACGCGAGTACCACGACAACCTCTGCCATTCCACTATCGGCCAGCACTCAGCCTGCCTTTCTTGCCTCCAGCAGCGGATTCGCCGTCGGGGACTATGTGGATGTAGATACCGGCACCAACAAGGAAACGGTCCAGGTTACCGCCGTCGGCACGAACAGCATCAGCGGCCTTTTCAGGACCCTCCACGGCCACGGCGTCCCAGTGCGGATGTTTGCGCTTCCCTATTTGACCGGGATGATTCCTACCGCGGGACTGGGGGCCAACTCATCGGCCACAACGACGAAGCTCAAGTTTTTTGGAGACGTAAACGCCGACGGGACACTGTACTACGTCGAATATAATTATGACAGCGCGAACGCCCAGATCACCCGCTCGATGACTCCGATCACTCAAGGAAGCAAGAATGCGGCGCAGCCGTTGGTGGGGAACATAAAAGCCAACTCCGTTCAATTCACCTTGTACACTGACGGCCAGAGCGTGGTGACCTCCGTGAGTCTGACTCTGACGGCACTAAACACGGTAAAGTCCGGCTCAAAGTATCAGGAAACTGCATTATCCTCGAGGACCGTGATCCCCAGCGCAATTGCGGGTTCCGCTCTCTTGAGTGAAATTTATCAATACGGCGGCGTCAACCGGCTGCCGCCGACTCCTTCCAACGTTACTACATGGTCAAGCCAATGAGACACGATAAAAAGATCATCGGATTCAGTAACGAGCAGGGCGCTGCCCTTGTCATCGCCCTGCTGTTTCTCGTGGCATTGGGGGTGCTCTCGACGGCACTTATCTTTACGGTTCAAAACGAGATGAAGACGAGCACTGCCTATAAGTTCTCACAGCAGGCCTTCTATGTCGCGAATGCGGGCGTGCAAAAGTCGGTCATGTGGTTCAACAACAGCTACAGTCCGCATCTACCCGCCTCCGATTACGACGCCACGACTCTTCCCGTCCAATATTCAGGCAACAATGTTCTGCTGGCGGGTCAGACAGGAAGTACCTGCGCTTATCCGGAAGCAAGCGTGACAACAGCATTTTCGAACGAGTTCAGCAACAAATCGTTGCAGGCAGACGCAACCAACTCAGGGGTATACGCTCTGAATGCCACACTCTTGAAGTACACCCCCGCGAGCTTTATCAATGTCAGTACTTTCGCTACCTACCCTTCCGCTATCGAGCGATGGCGCATCGACGCTCTCGGGTATTGGGGAACAACCGCAAACCCAATGGGCGTTGCACAAATCACGGCCGTCATCGAGAACAGCGGGAATGCACTTTTCGATCGCGCGATATGGGGCATCGATTCCGTCAGTTTGAGCGGCGTCGTGGTGACCGACAGCTATGACCCCGCCCTCGGACCTTACGGCGGAACGAACATCGGGAACATGGGATCCATCGGCTCCAACGGAAGCGTGTCTACGAACGGCAACATCACAGTTAACGGCGACCTGGCTTACGGGCCCTCAGGAACTTATAGCCATACAGGCGGCGCCACGGTAACGGGACAAGTCCTTCATATGTCGGAACCGCACTACTTCCCGCCAGTTCCCTCCTTTACCGTAGGAACCACCGACATCAGCCTGGGCGGACATGACACCCAGAATCTCGCAGCAGGAAGCTACGGAAGCATTTCGCTCGGTTCACAATCGGTTCTGACTCTCACAGGCGGCACTTATTACATCGACCAATTATCCGTAGGCGCACAAGCTTCCCTGATCGTCAGCAGCGCCACAACGCTGTTCGTCAAGTCCGCCTTGGATTTGGGCGGTCAGGGAGTAGCGAATGCCACGGGAGATCCCAGCCAGTTTACGGTCATTTACTCCGGCACCAGCGCAGCATCGATGGCTGGGGGCTCCGGATTTTACGGTAATCTCTATGCCCCCAACGCAGCGGTGACCCTCTCCGGGAACAGCAGCTTCTTCGGCTCTTACATCGGAAAGACGGTAAACGACTCCGGCACCCCTGATATTCACTTCGACGAAGGAATGTTACATCAGGATATGATTCAGCGGCCATTCAGAGCCATAACCTGGTCTCAAAACATCTATTGACTCGATGGCTAGTCGGCCCACCCGTACCATAAACAGAGGAGATCTAAAAATACTGCTTAGAACTCCCGCTTGCTTGTGCGCGGCTTATCCTCTCCCGGCAGCTGGAATGAGTCCGGCCTTGCGCATGCGCGCCAACTGCCAGCGCATGCAGGGCGCCGGTTGCCACTGGTCAAACTTGCCCAGTTTGTAGAGCACCTGAGGATTGGCGAGCGACGCAGGCACTCCGCCCGTGCATGCTGCCACGGCGGACTTTGCAGCCGAGGTTTGCAGGCGGACCTGTGACTCCTCAGAGTACCACGCCATGTGATCAGTTAGGATGACTCGCGCATGCCGGCGCACGCGTGAGTCGGCCGGCAGCGGCTCCTGCTCAAACACATCCAATGCCGCCCAGGCCAGGCGCCCATCGTCCAATGCCGCAAGCAAGGCCTCCGTGTCCACCACGGGCCCGCGAGCGGTATTGACCAGAATGCAACCCCGCTTGATTAACTTCAGCTGCGCAGCCTCGACCAGATGGTGTGTCTCGGGCAGCAGCGGAACATGCAGCGAAATGTAGTCCGACTGCCGACACAACGTCTCGAGGTCCACAAGCTGCACCCCGAGACTCCGGGCGTGACCCTCTTCGACAAACGGATCGCACGCAAGGATGCGTAGCCCCCACGGCGCCATTTTCCGGGCGACCTCGCTGCCGATCTGCCCCAACCCCACCAGGCCGAGGACCTTGCCGGCCACCTGATACACCGGCACTTGCCGGCGGACATCCCAGTCACCCTGAGTCATCCGCGCATGCGTTCCGCACACGCCGCGCACACAGGCCAGCAGCAAGGCGATGGCGTGCGTCGAGACCTCGTCCATGCAGTAGTCGGGCACGTTTCCGACGATTATTCCCGCATCGGTGGCGGCCTTGATATCGATGTCGTCGGTGCCGACGCCGTAGCGAACGATGATGCGACACCGCTGGAACTTGCGGATCATCTCGGCCGTCACCTGGGTTCGGCGGAGAAGGATGCCATCGGCCCGGCTGCACAGGTCCAGCGCTTCGTTTAACGGCCAGTCCTCGGCATCCACCAGCTCTCCACCTGCGGCGGCAATGATGTCTCTCTCGTAATTCCTGATCGTGTAACCATGTTCCACAAGAACGACAAGAAAATCTGTCATCGATTTCTCTCCTGGGGACATTCAGGTTTTCCACTTTTGCCTTCCCAATTGCCCTGTACCCACTGACTGGATCTATGTTCCTATAATAGATGAGAGAATCCGGAAAACCGGAATGTCCCCTTTCACAACCAGTCTTGCTCGAGCGGTCGCATGATATCAGACTCAGCGTTCGGACGTTGCATTTGATGATTTTCGGCGATATCGTGGCCGTAGTTCATCGACACAGGAGCAGACAATGTTGAACCCAGGCACTCGTCGTGATTTCATAAAATTGACCTTAGCCGGTGTCGCCGCGACGGCTGGAGGCGCATCCGCCTCAGGAGCCGGCCCTGCCGGTGACATCAGTGTCCGGGTCACAGCAGGAGCAAAGAGGTACGCAGAGGAGAAGCCGCTGAAATGGCAGCCGGAACGAGGCGTATCCGCCGACTCGATCGTGCTCGATCCGGCAAAAACTTACCAGGAGGTGCTGGGCTTCGGGGCATCATTCACTGACGCGTCATGCTATATGTTCAGCCAGCTCGCTCCGGCTGCTCGCGAGCAATTGTTACGGGAACTCTTCCATCCTTCGGAGATGGGCTTCAGCGCATGCCGCATCTGCATCGGCTCCAGCGATTATGCTACGAAGGTCTACAGCTATGACGAGGGAGATCCCGATCCCGAGTTGCGGCGCTTTTCGATTGATCATGACCGCGAGTACATCCTTCCAACCCTGCGGCAATGCCGGAGCATTAATCCCGACCTCTTCCTGCTCGGCTCCCCCTGGAGCCCGCCGGGATGGATGAAGGCTAATGGCTCCATGCTGGGTGGATCGATGCGTAAGAAATATTACGCTGCCTATGCGTATTATTTTGTGAAATTCCTTCAGGCTTATGCGGCGGACGGCGTCCCGGTCAACGCCGTTACCTCGCAGAACGAGGTTGACACCGACCAGGACGGGCGCATGCCCGCGTGCCTGTGGGGACAGGAATACGAGATGGAGTTTATCTCGCGGCACCTCGGCCCGCAGCTTGCTAAGAACAACATTGCAACAAGGATCTGGATCCTGGATCACAACTACAACCTTTGGGGACGCGCCATCTGTGAACTCGATGATCCCGAAGTAAACAGGTACGTGGACGGCGTGGCATGGCACGGCTACGCGGGACAGGACAACGCGATGACGCGCGTGCATGAAGCACATCCGGAAAAGCACATGTACTGGACCGAGGGCGGTCCGGACTATCGCGAGCGCGCATATCTGACCAACTGGACGAGATGGGCAACGAACTTCGCGGGCATCCTTCGCAATTGGTCGCGCTGCATCATCGGTTGGAATCTGGCGCTCGATGAAAAAGGCAGGCCGAATATCGGACCTTTCAGCTGCGGCGGCCTCATCACCATTGATTCTCAGACGAAGGAAGTTACGCGTAGCGGGCAATATTGGGCCTTCGCTCACTACTCGCGCGCGATCCGTCGTGGCGCGCGCCGCTTCGAGTCGCAAGGGAACCTTGAAAAAGTCTCGCACGCGGCCTTTGCCAATCCTGATGGTACCAAGGCTGTCATTTTGACGAACGCCGGAGCGGAGAGAAAAGCCTTGTTGCGGCTGGCAGGGATGGTTGCTGAGCTCGATCTTCCCAATGATTCGATCACCACCCTGACCTGGCGCTGATCCTGCCGCACCCGGATTTGACGCCCGTGACAGGTCTGGAGTGGTAAGGTCCTTCGCTGTTTCTGCGGTGTCCTGGATTGTGTTGCACCAGCAAGAGCTTGGTGACAGCTTTGTGGAACTCTCGAGATACACTGTCTGACCTTAGTTGCTTATCTGGATAACAATAGCTAAAACAATAAGTTATGAGAATCTTGGATCTCTGAGCCACATTTTCCTTTGACAAGTAACAGAACTGTTATATAACTATTGCGTTACATAACTAAAACAATGTGTAAAAGATGATGAACATTACTATTGGAAGCATTGTAGTTGGCAGCGACTTCTTCGATCGTGAAGAACTGATAGAGAACGCTTGGGAAACCCTGCAAACGGACAGCATCCTTCTTGCAGCCCCGCGACGAGTCGGCAAGTCCAGTGTGATGCGAAAACTCCTCGATCAACCCCGCCCTTGATTTCCGGCCCATTTGGCTCGATTGTGAAGATTATGGCGGCCCGGAAGACTTGGTTACCGATCTCGCAGTGAAGGCAGGCGAACTGCGGCAGGATCCACGCCATTTCTTTCGGCATGCGCTCAAATCGGTTCTCGGAAACATCGAGGAGTTGGGAATCTGGCAGCTGAAGCTGAAGTTGCGGGAGCAAGTGACCGACAACTGGCAGTCTGAAGGTGAGAGTGTGCTCAAAGAAACGCTTGCCCAACCCGACACCAGACTGCTCATCATTTGCGACGAACTTCCGATCCTCCTTCACAAGCTCATGACCCGGGATAGTGATCGGGGCAAGGCAGCGGCCCAAGACTTGCTGGATTGGTTGCGCCATCTCCGCCAGAGCCCTGAATTCGGGCGGGACGTCCGACAGGTAATTGGTGGGTCCATCGGCCTTCCCCGCATTGCATCTCTCATTGGCTCCTCACACAAAATCAACGATCTCCGTCCAGTCGAAGTAGGCCCGCTTGAGCGCTCCAAGGCGGCGGAACTGGCAAATGGACTACTCGGGTCTAGAGGCATAGCGCTATCTGAGGTAACCATGGAGGTCTTCCTGGGGCAAGTTGGGACATTCCTGCCGATCTTCATCCAGATTCTCGCCTCCGCTGTTGCCGCAGAAGTCCAAAAGCGGAGGGCCCCGGCAACGCCCGAGCTGATCCGCGAATGTTACGAGCAGCGCGCCCTTGGCCCTGAATTCCGATCCTGCTTCGAGGATTTCTACAAGCGCCTTGACCGGTACTACGCACCCGATGAATCGCGAGCAGCAAAGAGGGCCTTGAAGGAACTTGCAGTTTCATTCGAGCCGCTGAGCCGGAGCCAGCTTCTAGGCGCTTACGCTCAGGAATTGGGGGGCTCTGCGAGTGAATCGGGATTCGATTTCATGCTTACCTGGCTTTCGGATGATTTCTATATTTGCGCGAATCAAGCCGGGCAATTTAGCTTTAAAACCATGTGGCTACGCGACTGGTGGAGGAGATATCATGTCTCTACCCTATAAAACCGGTGTCTTTCATCCGGCTTTCTCCCCATGGCTGGCCGATCCCGAACAGCTTTCGCGCACCGTCGTCGGCAACGAGGAGATCATTCGGGATTTCCTCGCCCGCCTGGCGGCCATGGACACGGGATCTTCGGCGAACCACGTGCTGTTGGTTGGACCGCGAGGAATCGGCAAGACGCACCTTCTCTGTCTGACGGGACACTACGTCTCTCGCCGGCTGCCGGTGCCAAAAGACTGGGCATTCCCAGCCTCAGACTGGATCTGCGCACTGTTCACTGAGGAGGAGTATGCCGGCCAGAATTCACTGGCGAACTTCCTATTGACGCTCTTTGAGAAACTGAGCGAGTCCGTTCCGGGCGAATCACTCCTGTGTTTGCCTTCTGATCTCGCCGGCAAGCCTGACAACGTTGTAGTCGAATGCTGCTTTGAGACTCTCCACAGGTTCCATGAGAAGACCGATAAACGATTGCTTGTCCTGGTGGACAATCTGCAGAAGGTTTTGCAGCAGTGGACCACTGAGGAGCATCATCAACTGCGAAAATTCCTATCGGCAGGCCGGTTCGTCGTAATTCTCGGGTCTGCTCCCAGCGTTTTTCACGAGGTCCTCGATCAAAAAGCCGCGCTTCACGATTTTTTTGAAATCCGCATTCTGTCCGAGCTAACTTCCGATCAGGTCATGGAGCTTCTCGCCAGACGGTTCCGGGAAGACCAGCGCGTTGACGAATTCAATTCCCGGCGAGAGGAGCTCGCCAGGAAGGTGGCGGCGATTGAGGTGCTTACAGGCGGGAACCCGCGTCTCGTACTGTTCCTCTACCAGATCGCGACGGGCTCAACCTTCTGGGAGATCGAAACTGCGCTACGCATGCTGCTGGAGGAACTGCGCGAGTATTTCGTGCGCCGCTTCGATGAGTTGCCTGACCAGGCACGGAAAATCCTGGACACCATCGCTCAGATGCCAGGCCCCGCAACCCCGTCGGAGATAGCGGCTGCCGCCAGGGTCCGTCCGCAGCTCGTCAATGCGCAACTCCAACGCCTTAAGGCCGGTCATCTCGTTCGGCAGGTCAAACTGAAGCGACAGCGTGCAACCCGCTATGACATCACGGAACGCCTGTTCCGCATATGGCGGCAGACCGCTACCGTTGCCGGCCGCCAGCGCTTCAAGTTCCTTGCCGACTTTCTGCGGCTCTATTTCACTCCCGACGAGATTCAAAGTTTGTATCGCCAACATGTGGCAGGCCTGAGCTTGACCGCGGACATAGATCGCGAGGAGGTACTGCGACACGTGGATGAGCTCTTTTATTTCCAAGCGGGATCTGGAGGGGACACCCGGTATGGAGCATTCACCATTCGCGTGGAGAGTCTTCGCAGACTCGGGGAGATGCAACGGGCAGACGAGGAGGCCAGGTATTTCGAGTCAGAATCGCGAAGATTGAGCGATAGAGCGGGAATCATCGAGGCCTGCAAGCAGGCATTGGAGCTGCATCTTGATACCGGTCGCTTGCCGGAAGCGCTAGACGACCTCGACAAGCTCATGCAAGAGCGTTCTTACGAAGAGGTTGTCAGCGGAGCGCAGAGTCTTCTTCAGCACGATCGAAGCTGCGCGCCGGCGTGGGTCAGGCTTGGGGTCGCCTTTGGCAATCTCGGCGAGCACGAACATGCATTGGAAGCATTTCGGACAGCAGCCGCGGCTGACGAACCATCCTCTGGGTTGTTATTGCTGCAATCCGTCGCCTTGAGCGCTCTGGGCAAAAAGGAGGAGGGGCTGCACGCCGCTGAACAGGCCGTCGCACTCGATCCCACTAATCCTGCGGTCTGGGAAGCATATGGCACCTCCGCCGGCAACTCCGGCAAACATGAGCGCGCGCTGGAAGCATTTAGAAAGGCCGTCGCGTATGGGGAACCAACGGCACAGTTATGGCTGCTCCAGTCCTTCGCCTTAGGTAGCCTGAATCGGAAGGAAGAGGCGCTGCAGGCGGCGCAGCAGGCCATCGCTCTCGACTCTAACAATTCCGAAGCCTGGCGAGCTCTGGGGATCGCAGCGGGAAACCTGGGCAAGCACGAGCTTGCATTGGATGCTTTCCGCAAGGCGGCCATAGCTGGACAGCCCACATCTGACCTATGGCGCCTGCAGTCCCTCGCGCTGCACACTCTAAACCGGAGCAAAGAAGCGCTGGCGGCGGCCGAGGAGGCCATTTCACTCGATCCTACCGATACCGCAACTTGGAGGGTACTGGGTATGGTCGCCTTGGATGCGGATCATTATGAGCGCGCGCTGGAGGCGTTTCAGAAGGCACTCGAAGCGGGCAAACCGACTGCGGAACTCTGGAAACTCAATTCGGTTGCGTTTGCATGTCTAAGCCGATGGGAAGATGCGCTCAGAGCGGCTGAACAAGCAGTTTCGCTGGATCCTACAGATCACTTATCATGGATGATAGTTGGCAATGCGGATCTCCAGCTCGGACGCAGTGATCGAGCTCTGTTGGCGCTCAAAAATGCCACCCAGATCAGCCCATCGGAAGCCGTACTCTGGCGACTTCAAGCAATAGCGCTCACAAGGCTGAATCGAATGGAAGAGGCGTTGCAGGCAGCCGCGCAAGTAACTGTAATTGCTCCATCGGAGGCGCGAGGATGGATCCACAAGGCGTGGATACACGGCTGTCTCGGTCAACCCGATGATGCTCTCTCCGCGCTTGAACGCGCAGGCGCCTGCGGAGCATTGGATAAGGATATCCGCCACAGCCGCGGAGATGTCTTGCTTCTCTGCGAGCGATATGAACATGCGCTCCAAGAATTCGAAGCCGGCCTCGGATTAGATGCCGAAGACTGGGACATGAGGGCCGGCAGCAAGATCGCAAGAGCATGTCTCGGGGAGTTTGGGCCATTGATGGAGGCACTCCCCGCGCAGCTGGTAATGGCAAAGATACCTCCGGGTTCCGAACTGGTGATTAGCGAGTTTCTGAGGGATGTCACGTTAAACGCGCTCCGACGCAACGAGACAAGCGTTCCTCGGGGGCTGTGGAATACTCTCGTCTCTCTCGAGTCTTACCACGGGTTTGAGTGGTATGGACCACTGTGCGGCGACTTCCTGCGGCAGCTGCTCGATATCTCTCCGGGCCACTTCGTGGAGTACGCCGACCGGCTTCGGGAGAAGGTAAAGAACGACGACGTGCTGAGGTTGCTGGATCCATTTCTCCAAGCGGCAGCATTCATCAAAACAAAAGACGTCACGATCTTCGAACGCCTCTTCCCCGAGATCCGGGAGTTGGTACTCGACATTGTCCGTCGTGTTTCGCCTTATCTCGTTGTCCATTTGCGGCTATAGGAGGAGCGTTTGAGCCTGCCAGCATTCCAAGAAGCTACGAGAGGCTACCGTTCCAAGAGTTAGTGACTGTCCGTTGATCCCCCTCCCCCTGTGGCAAGATCGGGCACCGAGAACCATCTACACGCACCTCTCCCAGCGCTCGAATTTCGCTTGCTTCTCAAAATTTCTCGCGATAGAAACGCCTGAAACCTCTCCCTGATCAATCGGCTCAAACGAGAGGCCACGTCGGAGGAAGTGATGCATCGATATTGCAGTTTATTGATGTGGGTGATGTTCTTTGCGGGTGCGATCGCTGCGCGGGCTCAGGCGCCCGCCGCACCCAAGCAGGATATCGGGAAGCCCAAGGGCCCCGGGTTGTATATGACCTTCGAGACGAACATGGGAAACATCCAGTGCAAGCTTTTCGAGAAGGACACTCCATTGACGGTACGGACGATCGTCGGGCTCGCGGTAGGGAAAATCTCCTACGTCGACCCCAAGACGAAGCAGAAGGTAACGGCCAAGCGGTTCTACGACGGGCTGACCTTCCACCGCGTGGCTCCGCGCTTCATGATCCAGGGGGGAGATCCCCTCGGCACCGGCTACGGCGATCCGGAAGGCCCCGGCTTTCCTTTCGATGACGAGATCCTGCCCGGCCTGAGCTTCGATGTCCCAGGGAGGCTGGCGATGGCTAACGCCGGCCCGCGCACGAATGGGAGCCAGTTCTTCATAACCGAGGTTCCGTTGCCGTACCTCAACGGCAAGCATACGATTTTCGGACAATGCGAGAACCTGGACGTAGTGAAGGCGATCGCGCGCGTTGCGGCGGCGGATGAAACACCGCTCAAGCCGGTGGTGATCAACCGCGTTGTCGTTGAACGTGTGGGTCCGGCTCCCACCAACGCGCCCGAGGTCACGGCTCCACCCGCGCCGAAGAAAGCGGCCGACAGGTAGAGAAGACAAGGGCTGTATCATGCTGCTTCTCGGCCTAGAAAAACTCCAATCCAGCCAGGTTTTTTGAGGATGCTGTAATTTGCAGCGGTCGCGTGCGACCAATAGAGTAGTGTTGGGAGATTGATTTGACCGGAGCGATCCAGCAGGCTTAAATTCAGACTGGCTCGCGTCCTTCACGCCTCGGAAACTGCGCAGAATGCGCAATATCTGAAGTGAGGGGAAAAGGAGGAATCATGAACAAGCCCGAATCACCCCTCCGTCGACAGTTCCTTACCCTCATCTGCACCGCCGCACCCGCCTGCGCTCTCACCGGCTGCCGCCTCGCTAAGGCCGCCGTCCAGGCCGCGCCCACGCAAGATGAAAAACCAAAGCATAAATTCTCAGAGAAATCCGACATGTCCTTCGAACAAGTCTTCAGGTTCGGGTTTCGACCGTTCGTCGGGATCCTCAGAGTGCTTTCCCTGAAACCCGGATACGAGAAGCTCCTCGAGGTTCTGCCGGAAGTCTCGTCTCAGCTCTTTGCCACAAACATCAGAAACAGAAAGACCCAAGACCGCAGCCTCCAAAGCTTCACGGAGTACCTCAAGAAGCCCGATCATTTCTGGAAAAACGTCATCACTGCCGAGATCGTCGAGGACACCCCTACAGCCTTCGGGGTCAAAGTGACCGAGTGTCTATGGGCAAGGACATTCAGAGAAGTGAATGCGGCAGACATCGGGTATGCGTGTATCTGCCATCCGGACTTTGCGACCGCGACGGCGTTCAATCCAAAGATGAGAATGGAGAGGACGAAAACACTCATGCAGGGGCACGACTGCTGCAATCACAGGTGGACCATCGAGGCATAGAATCACTAGTTTCCGACAAAGTTGCCATAAGTAACTCGCCAAACTATATAATACTGAGCGGCCTCTGCGTCTCCGTGGTGCTCTTGTGAAGCGCCCGGCCTCGAAGGCGGAGGCGGGACGCTCGTCCAACAGCCCTTCCAGCGTCGGCTGCTCGGAGTCTTCAATCCGGGCAAGCAATCGTGCTTCGCTGCTTTCAACAGGGGCGACAGGAACACCGTCCCGGAATATGATTCGGTTTCCAAGAATCCCAGAAACTCCTGGCCCTGCTGTTAGGATTCCGACAAGGTTCAACGGATCGCAGGCGGGAATGCGCAGGAAGTTTCCCTGCCCGGCGCCTTGGCCCATTTTACATTGCTGGTGAGCAGCACACAGATGGTGGTCCCGATTCGGCTCCGATTGATCGCATCACCTTGGGCGACCACGACAGGCTTGCGAAATCCCGGTCCCGACCCAGTCGGGTCCGGGAGATCTGCCCACCAGATGTCTCCCTGAGAGATTACCACTGGCTATGCTCCAGGATGCGGCGAGATGCAGCAGACACGAACGGATCAAGGTTCGTGCCGATCTGGGCACACACCTCATCCACAGCTTCCATCACGTGCTGCGCGCCTGGCATACGAGATACTCCTCGAGCGCATTGCTGAATAGCTGGCTACACGATTTTTTCATCCGCCGCGCCAAGCGCTCGGCTTTTTGAAATACGTTGTTAGGTAACGATACTGCAGTCTTCATACCGGCAGAATAACCGCCCTGCTTTGCCGGACCAAGTCCGCACAATGCTGGCGGGCATCAAATTCGGTGACAGGCGTGCCTGTCACCGAATCTATCGAGGCCTCTGAGGTCTTTGCAGTTTACTCTCAAAACAAGGTGCGAAGACCTCAGAGAACGGCCCTACCCATTTTCACTAGAACCTTGTGGCTTCGCCCATCACCGGAGGGCGGGAGCAGTTGGTTGGGGATTTCCATACCGTTCAATCCAACGCGGCGCACGCCTTTCATGACACCGTTCGGATTCCGCACTTCGAGGTCGAAGGTCTCTCCTCTATAGATTCTGGGGATCTTGAAACCCTGCCAGTCGACCGGGATAAACGGACCGACAACCAAACCACCGTGCTCCGCCCTTACGCCCAGGATGTACTGCGTGGCGGCCATGTAGTTCCAGGACGCGGTGCCGGTCAACCAGGAGTTTTTGGCTTCGCCGTGCCGAACAGCGTCGCGTCTGACTACCATCTGCGAATAGCAGTAGGGCTCGGTCCGGTGAATCTCGCTGATCTCCTCGACGTAAGCGGAGGCGATCTTGGTGTAATACTCGAATGCGCGGTCGCCGCGTCCGATCACGGTTTCCGCGATCATGATCCACGGGCTGTTGTGGCAAAAGACGCAGGCGTACACATCCAAATTGGGTTGCATCCCGCCAGTTTGTGTCGTGAAATGAGTTATACGCAACGCTTCAGATGTCATAGAATAACAGCTTATGGAACAGCAGGTCCGCTACGGACGTGACGTCCGGCCAGGGACTGTGGTAGCCAGGTGCAGGCGGTTCGGTCCATCAACGTGCTTCCTCTGCAGTCGCCCTCTTCGGACCAAGAATCGAACTGAAGAGCACGTTTTCCCACACTGGCTCCAAAAGCAATTTCAGCTTTGGAACCAAAGCCTGACCCTGATCAATGGCACCAGCATCCGCTACCGGCAACTCAAGGTCCCGTGTTGCCGAACCTGCAATAACGAGTACCTCTCTTCTCTTGAAGGCCGCGTAGGGTCGGCGGTCCTTAATGGGCCTGAGGTTGTCCGTGCGCTTCCAGAACTGGACTTGTATCTATGGCTTGGAAAGATTTTCTTCGGGGTTCTTTACAAGGAGTACTTGCTAACCCACGATCGTACGAAGCCGAGGAGCAGGCAGATCGTGCCCCGAGAGCTTCTGGAGCAGCTCCACCTTCACCATCTATTTCTTCAGGCAGCACGTGTTAAGATCGAGTTCCATGGATCTCCGGGATCCGTGTTCATTTTCCGGCTCCAGGTGCATCGCAACTTGCACTTCCAATTTCATTACGAAGACTCCTTTAGCCTTACCGCTGCGTGTCGGATAGGGAACGTTGGAGTCCTCGCCTCATTCGCGGATGGCGGAATGGTAAAGCGACTTATGGAGCCGGTCGTGCAGGAGTATTACGAGAGAGAGCTTCACCCGCTGCAGTTTGACGAACTCACTGCACAGCTAATCTACAATGTTCTCCGCCAACAACGTACCCCCAAGTCGGCAACAATTGAGTCGCCCTCGGGGCAAATTGTTGGCATTCCAAATCTGCCAGGATTCAGTCTGAAGCCATGGTTCGCTCCATGGATACAAGAGGAGTACGCAAGAGTGCTGGCGCAAATTCTCGGAGTACCCTTAGATACTGTTTATCGGCCGTCTGGAGAGGTCGCCACCTGGCTTCACAATCAGAATGGTGAGTTCTGGGAACTCGATGTAAATGACGGGACATGGCCATGAGCGGGAGCAGCTCGACCCAAGCACGCGCAGCGCATAACACAGGCCTCACGCCATTGGCTGTTGGGAAATTGACTTGCCAAAGAGGCATAATGATCCCGCCAACGGCGTGAGACTTGAGCGTTGTGCGTCAATCTGAGACATTTAGAGGTGATTATATATGCAATACGAAACATTAGAAGAACCTCCGCCTGATTAAAGGGATTTTTATCTTCTGGAACAAGGGGAGAGCAGCGGGAAATAGTCTGTGATGAGGTGAAGAGTGAGACGGTTTCAGCCGATCAAGCGGGCGGCGAGCAGAAATATCTCGCCCTTCTGCCCAATAGACCAGAATTCCCGAGCACTGGCTCCGCACCCTTCGAGCGGGCGGGATGCCAAGCGGCGGTTGCATCTCGTATAGGTGATGTCCAGTTATTAAAGGGGAAGTGCGGCGGACCGGGGCGGCGCGCCGGATTCAAATGGATCCGGCGCTGTGCAGTGCTCGCTCTGCAGATGCCGCAGGATGCTATCGACGACGCGTGCATCAGTAATAGCGGCCGCCCGGTCTCCCCGGCTTGCTGTTATGTAAGGAGTGTTGGGGATGATGAAATATTGCGTCACCCTGGCGGTTACTCTCGACCGGTTGCTATAGGCCCCATAGGAGCGTCTAGTATGTTGCCCCTTTTCGGGAAATATGTCTCATGCCATACGGGTCGTGTATGACGGTGCCCTATTAGGCGAGTCGCCGCATTCGAAAGGTCGGGATTCTACAGCGCTTGGCGCCAGCCGGCGTGATCTAGTGAAGCTTATTCTCCGACAAAGCATGAGCCCAATCGTCGCGGGGGCTCTGATGGGAATCGCTGGTTGCGCGGCGGCGGCGCGCGTGCTTTTAGATGCTCAATCAGTCGCGCCAGCAGGCGGCACTTCGCGCTGCGGTGGCGGCTTTTGAGCGTGGCCGACATCTTCTGTACAATGTGAAACAAGAGGACGTGAGTGCGATGGGAAGGATCATTACATCGGTCAAGATCGATAATCTCGCCGATCCGACCAAGACGCTTCGTTGTGACGCCCTAGTCGATACAGATGCTTCCTACATGATCCTGCCGAGCGTATGGCGAGATCGCCTGGGGAATCTCGAAGAGATCGGAACTCTTGAGTTCGAGACCGCTACTCAGGATAGGGCGCACGGTGTCGTATGCGGGCCGGTTCGTATCCAGATAGAAGGCTTCCGCCCCGTCTACAACGAGGTAGTGTTTGTTGACATGAAATCGGGGGACGGATCGTACGAGCCTCTCATCGGCTAAATTGTGCTCGAGCAGAGCCAGGCAGCAGTCGACATGCTTGGCCATCGGCTGATACATGTCAAGCGCATGGATCTTAAGCTAGCTCGCCGAACTGTGTAATGCTCAGCGGCCTCTGCGTCTCTGTGGTGCTCTTATGAAGCGCTCGGGGTCGAAGGCGGAGGCGGGACGCTCGTCCAGCAGCCGCTCCAGCGTCGGCTGCTCGGAGTCTTCAATCCGGGCAAGCAATCGGGTTTCGCCGCTTTCGATGGCGGCGACTGTTTCTTTTCTCGGGGACAGGCGCCATAACCTCATAATTTCGTGGATTTCTCAGAAGCCCTTTCAGGCATTTTCTGAGGTGCCACGGAATGACCAAGTCGCTATCTCCTAGTGCTCCACCGCCGGGCGCAGTGATCGCCAAGTTTCGAGGTTATGGCGCCTGTCACCGAAATTAACTAGCTTCGGCGCCGTTCCTCGGCAAATTCGCTCGCTCGCAGAACCCGCACGCCGTGTTTCATCAGGACCGTAAAATGTCGGCGATTGTCGGTCACGACGACACTGGCCCCGGCCAGGCGCGCGACCTCGGCAATGTGCGCATCATACACCCGGCCTCCCGCCACGCGTTCCCTGACCGCGGCTTCGAGAAATGGCAGCCGGGCTTCTTCCGGCAGCTGTTCCACCCGGAACATCGCCAGGACTTCCTGTAGGAGGCGCCATGCCTGTTGCGGCGCCAGACGGTACCCGCCGGGCAGACGCGTCGCTACGGCATAAAACTCGAGACAACAGTGCCAACCCGTCAGCGCATTGCGGATGCTCCCATCCGCGACGTCATCGAGCAGCCGCTGCGCATCGACAGAGGAACGCCCGAAGTCGATGCAGCCGCCCAACAGAACCGTGGTATCGAAAAAGACCGGCGTTACCAGGGCCACCGATTCCGCTCCTCTTCGACCATTGCCGCCAGATCGACCTCCGGCAAGTCTTCCTGCACGCTTGCCGGCTTAGCAATCAGCCGCTTGCCTCTGCGCACCAATTTGGGCGCCGGTCCGGTGCGCACGAGGCGGATGCCGATGTCGTCCGTGACTATCTCCAATTCAGTCCCAGGCTTGAGGCCGGCCCGGGCGCGAACAGCCGCAGGTATTACGACACGGCCCGCTTTGTCTATGGTTACGTTCATGCCATTATCATACCAGATTATATGCCAATACGCCTCAGTAGTTCTTCTCCTTTGCTTCTTTGATATTTGAGCGCTAGAACCCGTCCTGCCAAAAATTAGATTTCCCAGGCCACTCCCCATCCAGAGGAAGCTCAAGAATCAAGGCTGCGTCTGGCGGCGGGGCGAAAAATCAATGACGATCGTTTCTCTTTCCTTCAAATCGACCGGCTCGGCGAAGATCAGAAGGCCGCGTCCGAAGCACATGCGCAGTCTCCTGAGCACGCCACGGTGAGGACGACCATCGGCGGCGGCGAACGCAACCTCCGCCCCGCTGTGCGTCTGCAGCCATGCCGAGAGTCGTTCTCTATCATCGGAATTCTTGTGTCTCACGATCACATAGCGGATCGCAGCCAACGGCTTTGTGGAGGATGTGGGTGGGCCTGAGGTTTCAAGCACCTCACATTCCAGCTTCGTGAGATCCGCGCTCTGCGCGCCGACGCGGCCGGCTGAAAAAGCGGCAAGCATTGCCATTATGACGATCGCCAATTGCTTCATTGCCCGCCTCATGATCCTATGGTCGATGGCACGATAACAACGAGTTCCCGGCCTTAATGTTTCGGCCGACGCAGATTTATTTCCAAGAAAAGCACTGTGACAAAAGATAGCTGCGGCCCTAACCTGCCCATTGCGCCGAAGTCGGCTCCGATTCGGAAATAGGGGACGCTGCCTTATTTCTCTTGCGGGGTACAATGGTGGTCGTACGATCGTCGGGTACCGCGCATAGCGAGGGTAGTAATCCCGGGAATTCCCCATCATCTCACCCAACGGGGCAATCGCCGCGAAAAGCACGATTTTTCTCCTGCCCGCTGGATGAAGAACATCTGTGGTCGGCGATCCGGTTTGTGGAACGGAATCCGGTGCGAGCGCGGATAGTGCGCAGGGCGGAGGTTGCAGCCCAAGTCGGTCGGTCGGCCAAGAAAGAGCACATCAGTGGTCGTCAAGAAGCGAATATAGGGTAGCGTCCCCTATTTTCCACCCTGTCGCTATCGAAGCAGCGGGAACGCGGCTCAGCGCCTCTGTGATACAATGAACAAAAACAGGTCGGAGTATGGAAACCGTTTATCTCGAGACGACCTTAATAAGCTACCTCGTCTCTCGTCCAAGCCGGGATCTTATTGTTGCAGCTCATCAACAAGCCACAAAGGATTGGTGGTTCGAGCGACGTCCCAATTTCGAATGCTTCGTTTCGCAAGTCGTGCTTGATGAGGCATCTGCTGGAGACCCGGAAGAGGCGAAAACAAGGATGGCAGTCATCAGCGATTTTCCGGTACTTGAGATCACCGAAGAGGCTGAATCTCTTGCAGCAGCAATCATATCCGGCGGTGCCATTCCGCCCAATGCAGTCAGGGATGCCGCTCATATCGCAATTGCCACAGTCAACGATATGAACTACATTTTGACATGGAACTGCAAACACCTCGCCAACGCTCAGATAATCCGACGGGCGGCAATTGTCTGTAACCGGCAAGGATATAGTATGCCGATCATTTGCACTCCAGAAGAACTGATGGGGGAGTAATTCTATGTGGGAAGACCCTATTGTCTCTGAAGTAAGGGAGGTACGCGAGCAACTCGCAAGGCAATTCAACTTTGACGTGCATAGAATGTTTGCGGACTTGCGAAAGAGGCAAACCCTGCTGGGATCGAGACTAGTCCGTCGACAAAAGACGGCGAAAGCCGAACAAGCGGCTGCACCTGCCCAGGATTCCATTGCGCTCCATCCTGGCAGGTGAGTACGAGACTCTCATCGGCTACATCGTGCTTGAGCAGAGCCAGGCAGCGGTCGACATGCTTGGCCATCGGCTGATACATATCAAGCGCATGAACCTTAAGCTGGCTCGCCGGACTATATAATCTCAGCGGCCTCTGCGTCTCTGTGGAGCTCTTGTGAAGCGTTCGGGATCGAAGGCGGAGGCGGGACGCTCGTCCAGCAGCCGTTCCAGCGTCGGCTGCTCGGAGTCTTCAATCCGGGCAAGCAATCGTGTTTCGCCGCTTTCAACGGCGGCGACAGGAACACCATCCCGGAATATGATTCGGTTGCCAATAACTGCGGGAACTCGTGGGCCTGGCGTGAGAATTCCGACAAGGTTCAAGGGATCACAGGCGGAAACGCGCAGGAAGTTTCCCTGCGGACCCTTCCTACGCAGAGCGCGCAGGCTGTCCACGGCCTCCGGCAGCGCAAACTGCTCACCCATGAGCCCGTCAATGAATCTTCCGCCGCGAATCTCTCCGCGCGCCTCCAGGCGCCGCAGGACCGAGAGCAGCTCGCGCCATGGTGGAGCGGATGTCTCGCGAGCCGCGAGCTCGCGGAAGAATACGCCATACCGGCGCAAGTACTGACGGGAACGCAGCTCCACGAGGTTTTCGGGAATAGGACCCAGCGGCTCGAGGAGCGACCAGCGGCCCTCCCGTGTGCGGCGCGGCTGCCTGCGGCGGCGCGGAGAGTTTTCTTGTCTTTTGGCTTCGCCGGTCACCAATGAGCGCAACGCGGCAAAAGAATCCGCCGTAACCAAACCGGCAGCGACCAATTGCCACAGGGCGTCCTCCACCTCCGATGGAAGATGACGCGTGCCGGCCATGAGCTCAGGAAAGAACGAAGCTCCGCGCCTGCGCAAGAAAACCAGGACAGCGCGCGCCGGAACCGAGAGCGCCTGTTCATCGGGCGGCGTTGCATCCAGCAGCCAAGGCATATCTTCGCGCATTCCCAGACCTAGCACCGCAGTCCGTGTAAGCCCAGGACGTCGGGACGGCACCTCCGCCTGCGTCACACGGCGCATCCAGCGTCCCCAGACAACGTCACCGGCCAGGCACAGGCTGTCGAGGAAAGCCGGATCGTAATCGCTCACCCTCGAGCGGAGGATCTCGTCCTCCCATGCCGCTGCCGCTGTTTCGTAACCCTGAAGCTGCTCGACTGCCTCGAGAACTCCGTGATCGCCGGCGAGCTGGGATCCAGCCGCAACATGCTGCCAGTCCGCAAGAAACGTGAGGAAAATGGATGCGGGAACCGGCTCGATTTCGCGCCGCAGATGCGCGATGGTCGCCCGGTGGATACGGGCAAGAATGCGCCGATCGCAGAACTCCTCTTCCTGCCTGACATCGGTGAAGAAACCCCGCAGGACAAGGCCCTCGCCTTCCAGACGGATCAATGCGTTGCGTATTTCCGGGACAGGTAAGCCCAGCAGTTGTGCCAAAGCGCTGGTTGTGAAAGGTCCGCTCACCTCTACCCAACCCCTCATCAGAGCGACGAGCGGATCTTTGGAATCGTCAGCTGGAGCGTCTTCTGGCTTCAGCAGGCGTTCGACCAAATCGCGGTGCTCAACCGCCGCCCAGAACCGACGTTCGCCTGATTCGGCCAGGAAGGCAACCCCGCTCTTCACGAGGGACTCGAACCAAAGCGGAGCTTCGTCTGGCAGGCGACTCATCGCACCCTCCGGGAAAAGAATCAGTCCGAGGAGCATGTCGTGCAGCTCGTCCGCATCGCGAATCACGGGCCAGGCATCTTCCGCGGCGCTCCGAATAGCTTCCGGGCTGAGCCGGCCTAGATCCGATGTGCTCTCCGGTAGTGCCCTGCGCAAGATCACGGCGCGAGCACGCCGTTCTTCCAGTGGCGCATCGTCGAGAAACGCGTAAGGCATCGCGTTCAAGATCTGGTGAGAGAAAGCGGAGGGAATCGGCGTGTCCTTGGCCAGGAACTGAATCTCGCCTCTCTCGAGAGCTGCCAGCACGCTGCGAAGGCCTTCGAGATCGAGCGCCTCGTGCAGGCAATCGCGCAGAGTCTCGAACACCAGCGGATGATCCGGAACAGGAACATCCAGCTCCGTCCTATTGTCCTGGCACTGTGCTTGAGCCGGGAAGACCGCGGCCAGCATGTCATCGGAGCGCATGCGCTGGAGCGGAGCCGGAACCCGCTTCCCTCCGATAAAGCGCAGGAGCGCCAGCGAACGTGTCAGCGTCCAGCGCCAGCGCGTCGTAAAGATCGGGGATGCCAGCACCGCCTGCACCAGAGTTTCTCCAACTTTGTGGGAGCGCAGGAACTGGAATATGTCCTCCAGCGGAAACGAGTGCTGCGGCCCGAGCGAGAGATTGATGCCATCCTCGGTCGCCGACGCTTGAAGCTCGAAATCGAAGCTGCGGCAGAAACGTTTGCGCAACGCCAGTCCCCAGGCCCGGTTGATGCGCCCGCCGAGGGGCGCGTGCAGGACAAGCTGGATGCCGCCGCTCTCGTCGAAGAAACGCTCGGCCACGATCCTCGTTGCGATGGGAACACAGCCAAGGACGCGCTTGCCTTCAGCCAGGTATTCTATTGCCTGCTCCGCGGCCACCCGTGAAAGGCCGACCTCTTGCTCGAGCCAGAGAAGGCATTCGTTGCGATCTGCCAGCCGTTCGTCAATTCCCTCTCGCACCTCGGAAACCAGTTCGGAGAGTTCGCGCGTGCGCGACGGCGCTTCGCCCAGCCAGAAAGGAATGTTCGGCGCCTGACCGTGCGCGTCCTCCACACGGATTTTCCCCTTCTCGATGCGGCGGATCCGCCACGACGTGTTGCCCAGCAGGAATATATCGCCCGCCAGGCTCTCCACGGCGAAATCTTCATTGACGCTTCCCACATAGGTTCCATCCGGTTCCGCAATGACCTGGTAGTCGGCATTGTCGGGGATGGCGCCTCCGCTGGTCAGTGCTGCAAGCCTTGCTCCGCGCCGGGCGCGGAGACTCCCATGAATACGGTCATGGTGCAGCATGGCCGAGCGATAGCCCAGTCGGGGAGATACCCCTTCAGACAGCATGCGCACCACGTGGTCGAAGGATTCACGGGGCAAATCGCGATAAGGATAGGCCTGGCGCACCACGCGAAAGAGATCTGCCACACTCCACTCCTCCGCACTGCACATGGCCACGATTTGCTGAGACAGAATGTCGAGTGGCCAAGACGGTATGCTAAGGCAATCCAACTCGCCCCGGCGAACAGCGTAAATCAAGGCTGCGCACTCGATCAGTTCGTCGCGCGTCAGTGGGAAAAGGCGTCCCTTGGGAATTCCGCCGAGCCAGTGACCCGAGCGGCCGACCCGCTGGAGCAGTATGCCGATCGAGCGGGGCGATCCAATCTGGCATACAAGTTCCACAGCTCCGACGTCTATGCCGAGCTCGAGCGATGCCGTCGCCACGCAGACCTTGACCTCCGCCTTCTTCAGGCGCTCCTCCGCCTCGAGCCGCGTCTTGCGCGACAGACTGCCGTGGTGCGCCACTACGGATTCTTCACCAATCTTCTGAGAGAGAATGTGCGCCACGCGCTCGACGAGCCGTCGCGTGTTGACGAAGACCAGCGTCGTGCGGTGCTCCTGGACCAGCGCGGCGATTCTCGAGATTGTTTCGTCCCAGAGCTCGTGATTGGCGATGGGACCCAACTCGTCCTTGGGCATCTCAATCTGAAGGTCCATCTTGCGGCGATGACCCGCGTTCACGATCGCGCAGCGAGGCGTGCCGTCGGGATCGATATGCGCGGTGCCAACCAGGAATCGGCCAACTTCCTCGATCGGGCGCTGTGTCGCGCTGAGACCTATGCGCGTGATGGGCTGGTTGACCAACGCGCACAGACGTTCCACGGAGAGCGCCAGGTGCGAACCACGCTTGTCGTCGGCAACAGCATGGATTTCATCCAGGATCAGTGTCCGGACGCCCGCAAGCCCGCGACGGCCGCTGGCAGAGGTGAGCAAGATGTAGAGGGATTCCGGCGTCGTGATCCAGATGTGCGGTGGCTTGCGGGCGGTGACCTGGCGTTCGTGGGCCGGCGTATCTCCGGTTCGAACGGAGATCCGGATCTCCGGAACCATCACGCCTTTGGCCCATGCCAGCTCTGTGATTTCCTGCAACGGCACCGAGAGGTTCCTGTGCACGTCATTGGACAGGGCCTTCAGCGGCGAGACGTAAACCACCTCCGAGACCTCCGGCAGGGTGCCGCGCATTGCAGCCTGCAGGAGCCGATCGATGCAGATCAGAAATGCGGCCAGCGTTTTCCCCGAGCCCGTAGGCGCCAAAATCAGTGTATGCCGGCCGCTTGCGATGGCCGGCCAGCCTTGCGCCTGGGCTTCCGTCGGCACGCGGAATCTCCGCTCGAACCATTCCCGAACGATCGGGTGGAAGACAGACAGAGGGTCCATTGCGAGAAAAATTTACCACAGAGACATAGAGGACGCCGAGATAACTCTGTACAACATACAGGTAAAACTCTGCCATTTTGACAGAGTTTTTTTGCGGCCATTATTGCGGCCGTTGCCTCATCAACAAGTATTCAGAGCCGCGACCGGCAGGGAGCGGGGATGTGACACAATACTGTTCATCATCCCCGCTTGCTTCGCGCGCGGCTCTGATCGATCCATCACGGGGCCGCACAGCCATTGTTGGAAATACATCCACCTGAGAGCTGATAGCTGAAGGCTGACCGCTCAGCGCGGCCCGATCGGGGGCTAGACCGCCCTATTTGGTTGCGGCTGCCGGCCGCGCTGAGATCTCTATGTCTCCGCTGCGGCCTTGACTTTTCCCCGTCTCTAGGACTGTGCGGCTTGAGCCGCCAGCACCTTCTCCATCGCATCGACGCAGCGGTGATTCTCCTCGTCCCTGCCGGTGGAGATGCGCACGCAGGCGGGCAGGCCAAAAGCCCTGAGAGGCCGGACGATCACCCCCAGCTTCAGAAGCTCCTGGATCAAATGGCTCGCTTCCTGCTCGCCCTTGAGAACGATCATGAGGAAGTTGGCTTCCGACGGCACAACTTCAAGCCCGAGGCTTCGCAGGGACTCGCTCAGGATCTTCATTCCTCGGGCATTGAGCTCGAGGGAACGATGGAGGAACTCCCGGTCGCCAAGCGCAGCGATGCCCGCCGCCTGAGCAAGCGTGCTGGGCTCGAACGGCAGCTTGACCTTGAGCAGATTAAGGATCAGCTCGTCGTGAGCGAATCCGTATCCGATCCGAACACCGGCCAGCCCGTAAATCTTGGAGAAAGTCCGCAACGTGATGACGTTATCGTACCGATAGTACATCGAGTCGGGATAGAGCGGATTATCCTTGGCGTATTCGAAATAAGCCTCGTCCAGAATGATCAGAACGCGCTCGGGGACGTGCTTGTAGAAAACGTCGAACTCCTGCTTTGTAAAAATGGTACCCGTCGGATTGTTGGGATTCGCGAGGTATATGATCTTTGTCCGGTCGTTGACGGCTTTGGCCAGCGCAGGGAGGTCATAGCGCCAGGCGTTGTAAGGAACCGTCCGATAGGTCACACCCCGGGACCTGGCCAGCACTTGGAAGCCGATAAATGCGGCTTCGGTTGTAAGGACTTCGTCTTCGTCACAGAGGAACGTGCGGATGATGTTGGACATGATCCCTTCGGATCCACTGCCGACGATGACATTGTCAACGCGGAGGTTGAACTTCCGCGCCAGCACCTGGCGCAAGTCCAACCCGCCGTTGGGATACCGGTTCAGGTTGCCCAGGTGCTCCCTGATGGCCTGAATTGCCAACGGCGAGGAACCCAGAGGATTCTCGTTGGAACAAAGCTTGGCGACTTGTGAGATCCCGTATTCTCGCTGGATCTCTTCGATGCTGCGTCCGGCTACGTAAGGTCTCAAAGATTCGATGTACTGCGGTACGAGTGGCATACTGAGATTATATCAAAAGTCTCAGGCAGTCCTGGTCTACCCTGATTGACGACTTGCGATTGACGATTGAGTTGGGGCTCAAACGAACGCTAAAAAAGGGGAACAAACAAGCGCAGCAGGCGTCAAAACAAGAAAGGTTTCACTTGGTCAGATAGGGGGGTCTTATGCTCTCCATACCGTTCGGCTTCTTGCTTCTTTTCGCGTCATTTTTTTCTAGCCCGCCGCTTCAGTCATCCACTAAGTCAGGATGGCTGGCCCCATTTCCCGGCGTCCAGCGGCCTCAGACGATCCCGTACCGCTCTTACCCGAGGCTTCTCCATAGGGTTGAGCCTGTGCACCCCGCTGCGGGCACCGTTCACCTCGAACTGATCATCAACGAAGAGGGAGAAGTGTGGCAGGCTCGCGTTCTAAGCAGTCCGTCACCACTGGTTGATGCGGCGCTGGACGCCGTCCGCCAGTGGCAATACGTGCCGACGATTATCGACGGGCTCCCAGTTCCGGTCATCACAACGGCCAGCGTCAGTCTCGGGTCTCGCGCGGAATCGAGTCGATGTGGCGCCGAGCCGCCTCGCATGGTACCTCTTCGGGTTGGAGGCAACGTCCAGGAGATGAAGCTGCTGCGCAAAGTGGATCCGGTCTATCCGCCCGGCGTGAGCGGCATTGCTGGACTAATCGTCCTGCAAGCCACTGTCAACGAACACGGCGATGTGTACGAGGTACTGATGCTCCGCGGCCCTTCAATGCTGGAAAAGGCGGTGCTGGCTGCGGTCTGCCAATGGAAGTACTCGCCCACCTACCTGAACGGCGTAGCAGTGCCCGTCATCGCCACAGTCACGATAGAATTCAACCTGCTCCGCCCGAGATGATGTCGGTGCCCCTCTTTGGGGTGCGCGGCATGCCGCCGCACTCCAAAGAATCATTTTGCGTTGCGGAAATTCGGGATGCGGTGGAATGTCAGGAAGTTTGCGTCGTGCTGGTTGTGCGCTCCGCCTTCCTCGTCGTCGTAGGCAGTCCGAACCACAGCAATCAGATCCTCGCCATCGAACAGCCAGTCGACGTATTGAAAGCCGTGATTCGCGGTGTCCGGATGATGGAGGATGATGGAGCGGACTTCCCAACGCCGCAAGTCCGTGGAGCGAATGAGCGCGAGCGTATTGCGGGTGCGCGCGGGCTCACCGCTACGCTGATCAGGAGGAACGTAGTTGCTCAGCGCCCAGTAACTGCCGTCCTTCGGATCGCGTCGAATCGTGAACTTCTTGCAGCCGCCCGGAAAATCGATGAAACCGGTTTGAGAATCAAACGAAGCATGCTTGCCGTCTTCATCGATCTCAATGACCGCCGCTTTCTCGTCATAGGCCGGGTAGTCTACCCGCAGCATGTTGACGATGCGGCCGGTAGGCGTGACTACGGCATTCCCCTCCAGCCAGCCTCCGAATTTGCCGCCAAGCCATTCCTCGTTCCGGCCTAGCCGGTTGCTGAAGATCCAGTTATCCGCATGGAGCAGATCCGCATCGGCCGGCACGGACATCATGAAGGAATTGAAATGGCGGCCCCAGCCCTCGGGTCCCATCGCGTCTTCCATGGCGCGCCAGAGCCGGCCGTTGTGCTCCACGACCGGTACGGGAGCGCAGTGGTACTTCCCATCATTCAATAGGAGGCCTGACTCGCGGTCCCTTGGCGCACTCCAGGTGTGGCCGCCGTCCGCCGATCGCCGGATGACGACATAGCCGTTCTCGCGGCTCGTGCCTATGACGAAAAGGACTCCCCGATGAAAAAAGAGCGTCGACCACCACTGACCTTCGATTTCAGCCAGCCGGCTCCACGACGCGCCCTTATCCGGCGAGGCAAAGACGCGTGTCCGGTCGAGAGTGCTGCCGGGGCCGAAGAGATCGTGCGAAGCCACATAGCGGCCATCCGGCAGCACGGCGACGCTCGGGGAGCCGACGTACTGCCCCGTGCGAGCCGGGCTGTGATCGATGATCACACCCGGCACACGCGCCGTTGGAGCTGAGGCAGTCTGCGGACCCGCAAAGGGAATTTGATAAAGAATCGCTGCCAGGAAAATAGCCCGTAGAACGGCACAAGTGCTCCGCATCGCTGCGTCCCCCCGTAAACCAATTGACGATTTGCGATTGACGACTCCTACGCCACGGTCACCAGAACGGTGACGATCGACATGGGCGGCAAATCGACCCCGATCTGCGAGCCGTCGACTTTCACTGCATGGTCCCGCGGAACGATGCGGTCCGGATTTTCAAAAGTGTTGCACGCATTGAAGTCCGAATCGTGCAGGATTCGCGCCTTCCCTGAAGCGGCTGCCACACCGGAGAGAGAGCAATTCACCCTCATTGCCACATCGTGCTTCGGATTGACAAGGGTAAGAACCAAGTCCTTGTCCTTGCGTGACGCCGAGACGGAGAGTCCGAGCGGAGCCGAATCGCTATTTTCCACGTGGACGGCCGTCTTCGCCCGGTGCGCCTTGAGCAGATCGAAGGCATAGTAGGATGTCGTCCGGATGCAGCGATCTTCGTACGTCAGCAGCATGGAGTGCAGGACGTTGACGATCTGCGCGATGTTGCACATTACCAGCTTGTCCGCCTGCCTGTGGAAGACATTCAAACCCAGAGCGGCTGCTACGGCGCTGCGCATGGTGATCTGCTGCCACAGCCGTCCATAGCGTTTTTCCTCTTCGGGGACCATCCGGTCCCAAACACCCCACTCATCCACCAGGAGACCCATTCTGCGTTCGGGATCGTAGCCGTCCAGCAGTGCGCGCTGCTGCTTGATTGCTTGCTCCAGCCTGGCAAAAGACGAGAGCTGCTCTTGCATCGCCTCAACGGTGAAATTCGTCGCCGTGTTCTTTCCGCCGGAGTAAAAGTGCATGGAAAAGCCGTTCGGATAGCGACGCCCCCGCATCGCATCCATGAAGCGGCGGCTCCAGTCGGGATCATTTCCGCTGGGCCCGCAGGCGAGCAGGTAGGGCCGTGTTTCGCCGAAGCTTCGGATGAAAGTGGCAAATCGTCGGAATTGCGACGCATATTCCTCGGGAGTCATGTTCCCGCCGCAGCCCCAGTTCTCGTTGCCGACGCCCCAGAAACGGACACGGAATGGTTCGGGCGAGCCGTTTCTGGCTCTTTCGTCTGAGAGCGTGCTTCCTGACGGAAAGTTGCAGTACTCCACCCAGTCGCGCAGCTCTTCGGGAGTGCCGCTCCCCACGTTGCCGGCGAAGTAAGGCTCTGCCCCGATGAGGCGGCACAGACCAACGAATTCGTGGGTGCCGAAGCTGTTGTCTTCCGTGTAATTTCCCCAATGGATGTTCACCGTTTTCGGGCGCTTCTCTTTCGGGCCTATGCCGTCGCGCCAGTGATAGTCGTCCGCGAAGCAGCCACCGGGCCAGCGCAACACGGGAACACCCAGCTCGCGGAGATACTCCACGGCCAGCTTCCGGTAGCCGTCGATATTGGGAATGCGCAAGTCCTTGCCGACCCACAAACCGCCATATGTGCAGGATCCAAGGTGCTCGGCAAAATGCCCGTGAAGCTCGGGGCGGATCGTGCCGATCTCCACATCCGCGTTAATGCGTATGCGCTGTTCCTGCGCCTGGAAAGAAAAAACCTTGCGCGACTCTATAAGTGAGAAAGCAGCCGCGCCCACGCTGTAAGCAAATTCGCGTCGGGTAAGAATCCTGTTCATAGTGTCTCCTCCGGCGCCCAGTATAATGCGATTCTATGGATCGCACCACAGGGATGCAGGACGTGAGAAAATCGGAATAAAGCAGATTCCTGCGATTGCAGAGACCGCAAATTGCTAATTGCAGATTTGAACCTTGATACTGATTAATGGTCAATCTGCAATTTACAATCGGCAATCATGTTGTTCCCCCGCCAGCCGGTTCTTTCTCAGAACCGCAGAGATCACGAAGATTCCTCCTTGTCTCCGTGGTGTATGATGGCCGGGCAACGGAGGTAGAAATGAATCGAAAGGACTGGGTGTTCCTGGGCAGCATGGCCCTGCTGAAGGTTATCCTCCACTTGCCAGTGCTGAACCGCTATGGTTCAGAGTTTGACAGTTTCGGGAGTGGCTTGATTTTTCCACGCAGATTCGATGATTCATGCATTCATTGAACAGATATCTGTAGGGGCGCCACCTGTGGGCGCCCAGTAGGTCGCGGCTGGGAGACGGGACTTCATCTTTTCTCTTTGGGAGTCCTGAGCGCCATCTGGTAGCCGGCGCCCTCAACGCCGAACGGGCGGGCACAGGTCCCGCCCCTACAGTGGAACCGATTCAGTGTCCCACTATGTTTGTCAACATCGAGTATTAGCGCGAAGCGCTGACCCCTTTGAGCGGTTCAGAAATCAAGCCTCCGGGGCTTTGCTGGAGGTCACTATAATCAGTGAAATTACATGCCTGTCGCCGAATTTCGTGCAAGATGATCAGAGAAACCGCTGCCCATATTGTTGCAACGATTGGCCCATCCAGCCGAGGCTTGGCCGTCGCCCTGCGCGATGCCGGCGCAACGGCGTTCCGCTTAAACGCGTCGCACACGCGGCTGGCAGAGCTTGCCGAACAGGCTGCCGGAATCTGCCAGGCGCTTTCCGAATGTCCTCTCATCATTGACTTGCAGGGCGCGAAGATGCGCCTCGGCTTGTTTGCCGAGCGGCCCTTGCGCGCTGGAGAGCGGATCCGCTTCGCGCTTTCCGCCTCCGGTCAGGAAATACCCCTGCCTCACAAGGAAATATTCGCCGCCGTTGCTGTCGGAGATACGCTGGGATGCGATGATGGCCGCCTGCGCTTCCGATTATTGGGCGTCTCGGCCGATGCGCTCGAAACAGTCGCGCTCGTCGACGGCACCCTGCGGCCGCGCAAAGGGGTGAACGTACTGGAACATCCGGTTCTTCTCACCGATCTCTCGGAGTTCGATCAGACTTGCATACGCATGACCTCCAACCTTGGAAATGTCGGCTTTGCCTTCTCCTTCATGAAGGATGGAAGCGAAGCGGATTGGATCCGGCGTCGTGCCCCGGATTGCAGCATCGTCGGAAAAGTCGAGCGCCGTGAAGCCACGGAAAATGTTCACCGAATTGCGTCCGCGGTTGACGCCATTTGGATTTGCCGGGGCGACCTCGGCGCCCAACTTGGTCCTGCGGCAATGGCAAGGTGGGTTTCGGCGTACGATCCGCGCCAGGAGCCATCCCCGGTTCTTATGGCCGGCCAGGTTCTCGAGCATCTAACGACACACGCCGCTCCCACGCGCTCCGAGGTCTGCCACCTGTTCGACCTGGTGACCAGAGGATACTCTGGATTTGTTCTGTCAGATGAGACGGCCATCGGCGTGGATCCGGTCGGCGCGGTTCGCGTCCTGCGCTCCTTGCTTGAGGATTTTTCCCAACTGCCAACACAATGACACGATGGCCACGAAGACTCACAAAGGCTCACAGATTCGTTACTTCTTGGCAAGATCGAAAAGGCGATCCCAGTTCGAGGGCACCGGATATTGGAGTACCGAGCGCAACATCAGCTGCCGGATCTCGGCCCGACTGACCTTGATCCTTTCCCGATCATCGAGCACGTTTCCGGAACGCAAATGCGAGATCGTCTTCGCACCGATGAGGACCGGCCATGCGCAAGCCAGCCGGACGCGGAGCTGGCTATAGGGAAGCGCTCTCGTATAAGCCCAGCCTTGCGCGAGATGACCTTCCGCTTCCTTCAGGCATCTGTCGTAAACCGGGCGAAACCGAGGCATGCTCGCCGGGTCGAGCAGATCGAGCGGCTTTAGCCCGCACTCGGCAAGCCGTGCCAGTGGTATGTAGCACCGTCCCTGGCGCAGATCTCTTGGAACGTCGCGCAGGATGTTTACCAGCTGCAAGCCCTTGCCGAACCGCACGCTGCTGCTGAGAAGAAACGCATCATCCAACAAAGCCTTCGGGAAAAGGTGCGTCCGGCACATATGGGTCCAGAACTCCCCGACACAGCCGGCAACACAGTAGGTGTACTCGTCCAGTTCGGCATCGGTCTCGAGCGCCTCGAGCCGCTCCACCGTCGCATCGCCGAAGCGGACAAGATCCATCTCCTGGCCTCGGGTGATGATATCCAGTACTTCACGGATCCGCAGCCGGTCGTCCAGAGGAAATCCTCCGAGCACGTCCAGTGCTTTCGCTGCCGTTTCCAGGAGGATGCGTTCTGCGGGCGATCCCTGCCCGGCGGGCACAGGCTGCGCGGCTGCCAGCTCGCCAAAATCCGGCACTCGGGTGATGCGACCCTCGGCTGCATCGAAAACCGCCGCCCGCATTTCGCGCAGGGCCGACAGACGCCGCTCAACACTCACCAGGCGGGTATCGGCAATTGTGTCGGTGGCGCGCGCCAGGAGATAGGCCAGGCCGATCTGCGGGCGTATGGAACCAGGCAGCACGCGAAGCGTGAGATAGAAGGAACGCGAGACTTGCTTTAGCAGAGCCGTCAAGGATTTGCGATCCCCGTGCGCCATGGCCGCATTGAAACATAAAAGACACCACAGAGACACAGAAATGGATTGACGATTGAGGATTTACGATTGATGATTGAACAGCCAGAATCCAGATCGTCAATCGTAAATCTTAAATCGTCAATGCAAATGCGGCAGATGCTCGAATATTAATTGGTCTCGGAAGATGGCTTGGTAAATAATTTACTGACCTTAAACGGCGGTGACGGGTTTGTTCGAAGAGAACGAGAGCTGAACAGATGAATAGCATGCACATTCGATGTAGGCCGGCATGGTTGATCCCCATCCTCCTTTATCCTGCTCTCGCGGTTTCACGAAGCGATGGCCCCAGGAACGTCCAGGGAGGGGTTTTTGTCTGCGGGACCAGCGCACAAAGACAGCTGAACGCCATCGCGAAGGCGCAGTATTACGAAAGCAGAGCGCGGTTGCGGGAGCGGCAGGGGAAACGCATGCTTCTTCAAGGGGAGAGACAAAGCGTGATGGCCGATGTCGGCGACATCGCCGTCATGGAAGACGACGGATCCGTCATTACCGACATCAATCTGTTCGATCTTGCGGGTAAGGCAATCCGGTTCGAACCCACGGGTGCGGGCGCTTATCGTGTGGTTTCAAGCAGCAGCACTTACGATCCTACCGCCGGAGCAGTCTTGGCACTCAAAGATGATGACACAGCGCAGATCGACTTCCCCTCCGGGTTCACGTTTCCCTTTCATGGCAAGGACTGCGCCGGTGTCTATCTCAACTCCGACGGAAACCTGACCTTCGCGGAAGGTGACAATGCTTCCACCAGCCGCGACCTGGTGCGCTTCCTTTCCGGGCCCCCGCGTCTGGCGCCTTTCTTCGCAGACTTGAATCCTGAGATCCGCGGTAAGATCAGCTATCGCTCTGTGTCGGACGGCATCGTGTTCACCTGGGACGGTGTTCCTGACTTCAATTCGAACACCAGTCTGAACAGTTTCAACGTCAAGCTCTTCAAGAACGGCAACATCGAATTCACCTATGGAGCTGTTGCCAGCCGTTCCGCGGTTGTGGGTATCGCGCCGGGCAATAACGCAGGCGGCGTCAGTGGGATCAGTTATTCCTCTGATCTCCCGACACAGGCGCTTACGGGAGCTATCGCCGAGGTCTTTGCGGATACTACGGATTTCTCCGAGGCAGCACTCGCCAGGCTGTTCTTCAAAACACACCCCGACGACTTCGACCAGTTGGTAGTCTTTCTCGCCTTCGACTACACGATATCAGGCGCCTTCGCTTACGAAATGAACACGAAGAACGAGATCCAGGGACTTGGGCTCGATCAGCTGGACTACACAAAATACTTCGGAAGCAATGGAAGGCTGAGAAGCTTTGTTCTGATGGGCAGCCTGGACGGAGTCGGGCGCTTCCCATCGGATCCCACAGTAAGGTTTTTCCGGACCTACAGCACTCTCGAGGTCCTGGCGCATGAGGTTGCTCATCGTTGGCTTGCCTATCCTTTGCTCCAGGATGGAGGAAATATTACAACCGACCTTTTGAGATCGGACAAGGCACATTGGAGTTTTTTCCTCAATGCCAACGCGTCCCTCATGGAAGGCAACAAGATCGATGACCGAGGCCAAGACCAAGGTAACACCCGATTCATGACCGTGGAGGTTACGAACAAATATAGTGAACTCGACAGGTATTTAATGGGATATGGCAGGAAAGAGGATGTTCCTACAATGTTCTTCGTGCAGAATCCATCCGGGACCTCGAGAACCCCCGACTCCCTGCCCGTGCTGAGCGTCGTGACTTTCGGCGGAACACGTAAGGACTTTACCGTTGACAACGTCATCGCCGCAAACAAAGCGCGAGTTCCTTCGGTCCTTCAATCGCCAAAGGTATACCGTCAGGCCTTCATTCTCTTGACCAGGCGCGGACAACAGGCGACAACCGACCAGATCGCAAAACTGCAGAACATCCGCAACGCCTGGATTCCCTACTTCAACCAGCAAACGGGTGCCCTCGGCTACGCGATGACCAATCTCCAAAGCGCGCCGGGCACAACACCGGTAACGATCTACTTTCCTTATTTCCAGGGCAACAGCAACCGCTACACAGGCATCGCAGTAGCAAATTGGGGCGCCACCCCGGCCGATATTTCGTTCCAGGCAATCGACAACAGCGGCAATTCGATCACTGTTCCCAACAACATTATCAATCCGCGGATGATCACGATTGCTCCTGGATCTCAGATTGCGCTGCTCGCCGAGCAGATCCACGGACTATCGCTGAGCGATCCGCGCAGCGGCTGGATTCAGGCTCAATCCTCGAGCAGCCAAGTAACGGGTTTCTTTCTCGACGGCGACGTTCCTCAAAACTTCCTTGACGGCGCCGTGGCCGGGAACCAAGTCTACAATAACTTCTACTTTACCCAGACACAGCTGGGTACCACTGTCACGCCAGGCAGCAGTTTCTCAAATCTCATCGACGTCGTGAACCCCTCAGCATCGAACGCCAACCTGACCTTCACTCTGTTAGACGACTCAAACCAAGTTCAAGGCACCACAGCTCGAATCCTGAGCTCTCACGGGCGTCTCGCGGAAGACCTGGCGAGCCTCTTTCCAGGAGTAGCAAAGCCTCGAACCAAGGGCTACCTGCATGTGTCGAGTGACGTGGGAGTAGTCGGATACCAGGCTATCGACGTCGGCACTACAGTCTATTCTCTTCCAGCGCAGCCCGCCTCAACTGCAACGACGCTTTACTCAGCCCAGTTTGCATCGGGCAGAGCAGGATCCGCGCAGTACTTCACCGACATCAACCTGATCAACACGACAAACCAGACCAGGAATCTGCGGATTCTCCTCATCGACAACAACGGCTCTCCTGTGAGCGGCATTACCAACCCTGTGAACGTCGTACTCACCGCCGGACAGCAACTCCGTGCGCGCGGGGAGAATGTTTTCAACCTGCCGGATCCGGCGACTGCCTCCAATCGGGTGGAAGGATCGCTCGTGATCACGACGGATGGACCCGGAGTGATCGGCGATGTAACATTTGGTGATGCCCGCGCTCAGAAATTCCTCGCGAGCCTACCCCTGGACGGAAACCCGGTTTCGACCCTGGTCTTTTCTCAGGTCGCGCAAGGTGTCGGCGGCGGCCCCAAGCCTTACTTCACGGGCATCGCGTTTTACAACCCGAACCCAACAGCGGTCAGCGTCACCATCGACGTCTATTCGGAACAGGGCGCGAAAACAGGCACTGCGACTGTTCAGCTGGCAGCCGGCAACAGGATCTCCAAGACTCTCCCGGAACTCGTTCCGGCGATCAGCGAGCAGGTGCGCGGCTACATCCGCATCACATCCTCCGGGGGACCGGTATCAGCTTTCGAGCTCTTTGGCAGCCAGAATCTCGACTTCCTTACGGCCGTTCCGCCCCAACCCATTAACCCTTGACCACCGGGCCACAGGTTCTTGGCGCTTTTCGCAGAATTCTTGGCGAGGCTTGGTGTTCTTGGAGTCTTGGCGGTGATGCTTTTAAAAACAACACCGCCAAGCCACCAAGAACGCCAAGAACACAAAGCCAATTGGTTGCGGAGTTGAGCTGCTCGGTGGCTCTGTGGCTGTGGTAGGATGCAGTAATGATCGACTCCTCTTTGCGCTCGATGTCCAGCCGCATTCCTTTCGCATTGCTGATTCTGCTGTTCGGCACGCCCGCATTCCAGCTGCAGGCCGCCGATACAGGCCCGGCACTCCAGGTGAATGTCAGTTCCACGCGGCACGCAATCAGTGCGTACATTTACGGCATCAATTACGCCGACGAATCGCTGGCCAAGGAACTGCGCCTGCCGGTGCGCCGCTGGGGAGGCAACGCCACCACGCGCTACAACTGGAAGAACAACATGGCGAACCGCGCCAGCGATTGGTTCTTCGAAAACCTGCCCGAGGTCAACGACAATCCGTCCAAGCAGCCGGATGTGTCTGCGGTCAATTCCTTCATCGAGCAGAACCTACGTACGGGTACCGACACACTTCTGACCGTGCCGCTCATCGGCTGGACGCCGAAAGATCGAGGGAGGAACTGCGGCTTCAGCATCAGCAAATATGGACTCCAGCAAGATAACGACAAGCAGTGGTGGCCCGATTGCGGCAATGGTGTGAAGCAGGACGGGAAGACGTATGTCACGGGCAACGACCCTCACGACACAAGCGCTGAGGCCGGTCCGGATTTCGTGCAGGAATGGCTCAGGTACCTGATCAGCCGCTATGGAACAGCCAGTCTGGGTGGCATGAAGTTCTACAACCTGGACAACGAGCCCATGCTCTGGATGTATACGCACCGCGATGTGCATCCCCAACCCACAACCTATGACGAGATGCAGCAGCGGACCATTGCCTACGCGTCCGCGGTCAAGCAAATAGATCCGGACGCGCAAACGCTTGGGCCGGTGTTGTGGGGTTGGACCGCCTATTTCGACTCCGCGCTGGACACCGCGCAGGATCAATGGTGGACCAAGCCGAGGCCGGATCGCGACGCCCACGGCGGAATTCCTTTTACCGACTGGTACCTTCAGCAGATGCGCAGCTACGAGCAGCAGAACGGTGTTCGCATCCTCGATTACCTGGACTTGCACTTCTATCCACAGGGACAACTGCAAGGAATCAATGTTTCGGATAGCCTGAAACTCGGGAGCCCGGATTTGCAGTCTTTGCGATTGCGCTCCACGCGCGGTTTGTGGGATTCCTCGTACCGCGACGAGAGTTGGATCAACGATTATGTGCGCTTGATTCCGCGGATGCGCGATTGGGTGAGCAACAATTACCCGGGGACCAAGCTGGCTATCACGGAGTACAACTGGGGAGCGCTGGGATATATAAATGGCGCGTTGGCGCAGGCCGATGTCCTGGGAATCTTCGGCCGCGAACAACTGGATCTTGCTTGTCTCTGGGGACCCGCGGGCAACAGCGATCCATGGGCCTATGCCTTCCGCATGTACCGCAACTACGATGGAGCCGGCGCGTCCTTCGGAGACATCAGCGTCGCATCATCAAGCGCCGATCCGGACAAACTGGCAATCTACGCAGCGCAGCGGAGCCTCGATCGTGCTCTGACCCTGATGGTCATTAACAAGACCAACACCGATCTCAGCTGCTCCGTGTCCCTCACCGGCTTCACCCCGGCTGGCCCGGCGAAGGTCTATCTCTACAGCGCCGGGAACCTTGGCGCCATCGTGCAGAAGCCCGATCAACTGGTTGCAGCTAGCGGTTTCAGCGCCACCTTTCCCGCATCTTCGATTACGCTACTGGTGATCACGGCGTCGCCCATTCCAGCGAGCTCAGCCGCCCTGATTTTCGCCCACTTGGCTGCCGGGGGCGGGTATTCCACAACCTTCACGCTTGTGAATACGGGCGACAGCACAGCGGAAGGGAGCCTGACACTGACGGGTCAGGACGGGCAGCCGCTCAGTGTAACGCTTGCCAACCCCTCTGCCACGCCCCAGTCCGCGCCTGCTCGGAAAGAAATCGTCTCAAACACCTACCCCGTCTCTCTCGCTCCCGGGGCTACCACTGTTTTGACGGCCTCGAGGCCGGGCACGCCGGATGCCAAAGCCGGTTGGGCTCACCTGGATGTTGCGGGAGGATCTGTCAGCGGCGTTGCGACCTTCCGGCTTGCTCAGGGGATTTCTCCGAGCAGCATTGCCGGTGTCATGGCTTCACAACTTATCGATTCCGCCGCCATTCCCGTGGAGAGTAGCAGCTCGCAGAGTCGCTACGCGGGATTCGCTGTTGCGAACCCCGCCGCGATCGACGTGCATCTAACGATTTCCGCTGTCAAGCAAGACGGCACGGTGGTCAAGTCGATCCGCATGGATCCTCTGGGCTCACAGAAGCAGATCGCAACATTCCTCCACCAGATTATGCCGGACCTGGCGGACTTCCAGGGCTCGATGGTGGTTTCCGCCGATCCGGGCGAAAAGTTTGCGGTTGTTGCTTTGAATGAAAACCAAAAGCTTGACACAGCGATCCCCGTGATTCCGCAGAAGCCCGCCTGGCAACTCGTGTGGAGCGACGAGTTCAACGCCCCAGACAACTCACCGGTCGATTCCAGCAAGTGGGTCATGGAAACTGGGAACAACAATGGCTGGGGAAATAAAGAACTGGAATATTACACGAACCGCACCGATAACGCCCGCATTGAGAACGGAATGCTCGCCATCATCGCCAATAAGGAATCCTATTCCGGCTACAACTATACATCCGCTCGGTTAAAAACCCAGGGCAAGTTCACACAGAAATATGGCAAGTTCGAAGCGCGCATCAAGCTGCCACAGGGTCAGGGCATGTGGCCGGCATTCTGGATGCTCGGAGATGATATCGGCACCGCCGGCTGGCCGACCTGCGGCGAAATCGACATCATGGAGAACATCGGCAAAGAGCCCTCGACCGTACACGGAACGATCCATGGTCCAGGCTACTCCGGCGGAAACGGCATCGGGCTCGCCTATTCCTTGCCGAATGGGCAGAAGTTTGCTGACGACTTCCACGTTCTCACCATTGAATGGGATCCGGATGCCCTTCGTTGGTATGTGGACGGTGTGCTCTACGAAACTCGAACACCGAAAGATCTCCCGCAGGGCACCAGATGGGTATTCGATCACCCCTTCTTTATTATTCTCAACGTTGCAGTCGGAGGTAGTTGGCCCGGCTACCCTGACGACACGACCGTCTTCCCTCAGAAGATGCTTGTGGATTACGTGCGCGTCTATCAAAAGCAGTAGGCAGCTGGCAGCCGGCAGAAAGGATCTACGATTGTTGATTGACGATTTACGATTTCACAAATCTCCCCAATCGTCAACTGTCGATAAGGCCTGCTACCCGCTCCATGCCACCGGTCATCGGGAGATTTCTAGCTATTTCCTGCACAATCGGATTTATCCTGCTCCCACCAAGAAAAGCGAGATACTTGAAGGGCGGCCTACTTAAGTGCTCTAGAGTAAAGCGAAGAGTGAATTACCGATGTCGCCAGCCCATAGTGCTTCAACTCTCGACAAACGACATCGGCTATCCAAGGCTTAGCTGACGGCGAGACGTACACCCGTATCAGTAGTTTTGCGAGATCGACATTCACTGGGACGCCATCCGGGTGGGTATCGGTGTCGTGGTCGAGAATGACCAATCGAAGCTCTTTTTCATGACTGAAGCTCTTTCGCTTGTGGTAGGCCGGGTAGGCTAGCGCCGGAAGCTCATCGCCTTCAAAGTCGATGTATTGGACCAACGCCATATTCACATTCTTGCCAGCGAAGATTCCTTCTAAGATGCTTACCCTGGATTGAATTGCCACGCCCAAGTCAGAGGAATAGAGTTTCCACATCGCCGCTGACTCCTCTTCATTCAGGTGCCAGCAATTGACACATGCAAACTTGCTGTCGTCTTCCAACTCGGCGCTAACTGGTACCCCTTTGGCAACCGCTTCCTCTTTATCGCCAGAGAGTCTCTTCAGAGATCTTGACATAGCGCCCTCATAGGGATCATCGCGTTGGAGTTTCGTGATTCGTGTGAAGAAAATACTCTTGGTCTGCAAAATCCACAAAAGTGCGGCGACATTCATGTATCGCCAGACATATAATTGAGAATTTGGCGGCATCACGTCTTCCAACCTGGATTGATCTGCCATATTTCCCGTGTCCATGCGGATCTCACCCTCCCCAGACCGAGACCGGCCACCCCAGTCAGTCTCGGCCTGTCCTTTACCAATGCCGGCGCACTGAATACCTGTCAAAAACAGAATCAAGACTCACCACAGAAAACTCCTCCGCTATGCACTGAGCGGCAAGCAATCGGTCGAATGGATCACGATGATGGAAGGGCAAGGAGATGACTCTGGCGATATGGGCAAGACGGAGCGGAAGCAGAGCAAACCCATTTAGCTCCATTTGTCTTGGGATCAGATCCTCGAATGGCTGTCCAAGGCTGAGCCGTCCAAGGCTGATCTTAATGCCAATCTCCCATAAACTGGCGGCACTGACGAACTTGGCATTCTCCTGGTCCTCGATCAGCTCTCTCGCTGTCGTGCTGAGCTTGGCATTGCCGTCGATGAACCACAAGAAAGTGTGAGTATCCAGCAGCAGGTTCATTCCTTGTAGTCCTGGAAATCCTCAATGGGCGCGTCGAAGTCCTCGGACATTTTCACCATGCCCTTCGCGCTACCGAATGTGGGTTTGGGTTTGAATTGCATCACCGGTGCCAGTTCAGCGACGGGAATGTGGTTCCTCGTAATAACGACGTGCTCGCCGCGCGCCACGTCCTCAATGAGTTGCGAAAGACTCCTTTGCGCCTGCTCGATTGTCACCGTCGTCATGTTCACACCTCACGATGCATGCTTCACAATCATTAGGATAGGCGCGCATTATATTCTGAGCAATCCTTTTCCAGCGGAAGCGGGTTTGTCAACGGTTGGCATCCGCTGGGGTGGGGACACGGTAACCACCATTTTTCTCCCTTAATCTACAGAACCCTGATTTATGATGTCGACTTTCTTGTCGCCGCTGCTGCCGACCGCTCACCTGATATAGATCGCTCAACCAATGGATCTCATTCTGAACCACCTGCTTCGAGCCCAGAACCCCAGCTCGCGCCAGCTTGGCCTCCTCGACGTCCAGCGCCATCGGTTTCTCTACATAGCAGTCTTTCCCCGCTTCGACCACTTCAGCCAGCAGCCTGCCGTGCTGGTGGTCGCCCGTTGCGATCATGACGGCATCCAGATCTGGCATCTTCAGCATGTCTTCGGAGTACTTGAACTGCTTCACCTCAATACCAAACCTCTTCTTACAATCCGCGGCCGCCTTTTCGCGGTTCAGCGTCCAGATGTCGCAAACTGCGGCCACGCCGGGATTCTTGTCTTTGATGGACATCCCCACCGTCCGGCGGTGACCCGCGCTGCGGGCACCGCAGCCGAGAAATCCGATGTTGATCCGGTCGTTTGAACCCTTGATGCGAGCATACGAAGCTGCGCTCGCCGCCGAAGCGGTTGTCGCCGCGCTGATCGTCGCCTTGCCAATGAAAGCTCTTCGGCCCATTCCCTCATTCATGGTTCCCTCCCTGAATCATTGCCGAGTAGCAGGCCTGTTTTATGAGCACTCGCCGGCTAATCCAATTGACGATTTACGATCGACGAATCGGGATGAGCCTGACAATCATCCATTATGGTTGCTTCTTTCTGCAGGCTTCCAGAATTTCCTTGCATAATTAACTGCATGAGTGTCACGAATGAAAACCTGTCCCATTCGCGGGATGGCGTTTCCCGAAGTCGAACACTTCCTGATCTCAGGCATATCTCGCATAGCGATTAATAATTGCATCCAAAAGATTTATCATAGACGCTTTCCTGGCATGGCTTTTGCACAAATGCCTTGGTGAGAACCGGGGAGAGAAAGGCACTTATGAATACCCTGAGACAGGATATACGCTTCGGCCTGAAGATGCTTTTGAAGAATCCGGGATTCACGATGGTCGCCGTGATCTCGCTCGCGCTGGGCATTGGAGCCAACACCACGATTTTCTGCTGGATTCAGGCAGTCCTCTTGAATCCGTTGCCGGGGACTGCGAATCCCAATCAGTTGGTGGTGCTCGTCAGCACACACGGAACCACTACCTACGACACCGTTTCCTACCCGGACCTTAAAGATTACGCCGGCCTCAAGGATGTCTTCAGCGGGATTATCGGTTCGCAGATCACTCCGGCCTTATTGAGCGTGAGCGGCAGATCGGAGTGGATTTATGGACAGATCGCGACCGCCAATTTCTTCGACATTCTCGGCGTAAGGGCCATAAAGGGCCGTACCTTCCTGCCGGAAGAAGACACGAAACCGGGGGGCCACGCGGTCATGGTACTCAGCTACGGCCTGTGGCAGCGACGCTTTGGCGGCGATCCCAACATCGTCGGCAAAACAGTGGTGTTGAACCGCCTTGCATTCACGATTGTCGGCGTGGCGCCCCCCGAGTTTCAGGGAACCATGAGCGCGGTCCGCATGGATTTCTGGGCGCCTTTGATGATGCACGAAGAGGTGGCCCACTTCGGCTCCCTCAACGTGCGACACGACCGCTGGCTCCACACCCAGGCAAGGCTGAAACCCGGCGTGAGCCTCGAGAGAGCGCAGGCAGCCGCCACCATGCTGGCGCATCAGCTCGAACAGGCATATCCGAAAGAGGATCGTGAGATCGGGATGAGGGTGCTGCCCATGTGGAAGTCGCCCTACGGCGGGCAATCGGTGATGCTGCCGGTTCTGCAGATTCTGATCGCGGTGAGCGGCGTTGTACTGCTCATCGTCGCGGCCAACGTAGCGAACCTGCTCCTCGCGCGCGCGACGAGCCGCCAGAAAGAGATTGCCATACGTCTTGCCTTGGGAGCCGGACGAATGCGGCTCATCCGCCAGCTGCTAACGGAAAGCATCGTCCTGGCGCTGCTGGGAAGCGCAACTGGGGTGCTCCTTGCCAATTGGGCGGTGGATCTCTTCGCATTCTTCCTTCCCAAAACCCATTTGCCCATTGGATACAAATTTGAGGTGAACTACCAAACGTTGGGATTCACATTTATGCTGGCGCTGGTTACAGGCATCATCTTCGGCCTGGCTCCGGCCTTCCAGGCGGTCCGGACCGATCTGCACGACACTCTCAAAGAGGGGGGACGCGATTCCAACGCCGGAGGAGCCATGCATTACAGACTGCGCAGTGCGCTCGTCGTTTCCGAAGTGGCACTCGCGCTGCTGCTTCTGGTGGGTGCCGGTCTTTGCATAAAGGGATTTGAAAGGGCTTTGCTGATGGATCCCGGTTTCGATCCCAACAACGTGCTCGTCGCCGGCCTTAGAATCGGGGCAAACGGATATAACCAGCAGACCGGACTTGTCTTCTACCAAAAGCTGCATCAACGTCTTACCGAGCTGCCGGGAGTTACCGAAGCTGGCCTCGCGAGCTGGCTGCCGCTCGGCTTTGAAGGGGGTCCTGGAGCGGCCGTCGATCCGGAGGGCTATGTCCGTCTTCCCAACGAGGATGTAACCGTCCCCTACGCAATCCTGTCGCCTGGATATTTTGCAGCGATGCGCATCCCAATTCTCGAGGGACGGGACTTCACCGACCAGGATAATCAAAAGGCACAGGCGGTAGCAGTTATCAACGACAATTTCGCAAAGCGCTTCTGGCCGGGCCAGAATCCGATCGGACGGCACATCAAAACGGTGGGCCGGACCGTTACCGTGGTCGGTCTGGTGAAAAGCGGAAAGTATCGCACGCTGATCGAACCCCCACGCCCCTTCATATACCTACCCTATCAGCAGGGCGTCTGGGACCTCAATCTGGGAGTCGTTCTCCGCACCAAGGGCGATCCAGTTACTATGGTTGGAGCTTTGCGGCAGACGATTCACGAGTTGGATTCCGGCGTAGAAGTGTGGGCAAGCCTGCCAATGACAGACTATATCAAGGCCGCTTATCTGGCGCAAAAGGTCACGGCCACGCTCCTTATTGTCCTTGGCGTAACGGCTCTTCTGCTTGCCTCCATCGGAATCTACGGTGTCATGTCTTACGTAGTCAGCCAGCGGACGCGCGAGTTCGGCGTCCGCATGGCGCTGGGAGCGCAGTCGAACAAGGTGCTCGGATTGGTTCTGCGTCAGGGCATGCTCCTGACGCTTCTCGGCGTGGCGATCGGCTTGGTTGGTGCCTTCGCCCTGACCAGAGTCTTGTCGAGTTTCCTATACGGCGTGAGCCCTTTTGATCCGCTGACCTTTGCCAGCGTGGCGGTTGTTCTCGGTATGGTAACTCTGATCGCGTGCTATCTTCCCGCACGGCGCGCCACCCGTGTAGATCCCATCGTCGCTCTGCGCTACGAATGAAAAACCTCAGCACAGAGACCTAGCGCGGCCACGTGGCCGCAAACAGGCAGAAGGAGATCGAGGCCCGGAACCTCTTGCAGAAAGGCGAAGAAGCCACAGATATAGACTCAATACCCCTAGCGGTTAAAGGAGACTGTTACAACCACTATAAATGGCTTCGGCGCGCCATCCACGAGCAGAGGCTTGAATTTCCACTGCACCACGGCGTGCAGAGCGGGTAGGCGCATCCAGGGATGGCCCACCAGCGCCTTGGCTTCGTAAACTATCCCCTTTTCATTCACAATAAGCTGGCATTTCACGACGCCCCTGAGTCCCACCCTTAGCACTTCTGGGGGGTATTCGGGTTCCACTCGAGACAACACTTCTGTGGGCCTGGAGGAATCTGGTTTTAAGGGCGTTGTCTGCGGTGCATCGGCAGCTTTGTTGCGAATTATCTGCGCCAGCCCCCAGGTTGCCGTGAGGCAAAGCGAGATTGCCAGGCACAAGCAACGGATTCTCTTTCGCATCGGTATGAGGTCCTCCGCTCTTTTCGCAAAGGTTGGACACCTATTGGTGCCTCGGAGTTCCGCCAATCGTATCCGGATCCTGTTGGGCAGGTTTTAGCTAATATTGGCATCCCATTAGTTGCCAGGGCCTCACTTGAATGTACTGAATTCCGCTCGGATGGAATTTTTGGCAGGGACACGATCTGGCGCGAGTTCGGCATTATCGAGTGGCAGGTCAAATAGACTGCAGTTTCACGCGACGACGCGAAGGCGCGAAGTGATCACCATCTTCTCGCGTTTTTTGGCCGTCGCGTGAAATGCTAAACTCACATCTTTGGAGACCGGTTCATGTTATCCTCGGCCCAACAAGGCAAAGATTCAACTCCAGTGGTCAATCCAGGAGGACGAATGCGCAAAGCAACCTTAGTGGTTGCACTCGTGATCGTTCTCGGCGGAATTCTTGAGGCCCAGGACCCGCCGACGGAACGTCCGGTGCTCGTAACCAACGATTCGAATTATCATCTCCAGGTGTGGCGGCCCGCGGCAAACGGCTACGAGAAGCTGTGGGAACCCAAGTCACGCTCGGTCGATCCGGCAACCTGGGAAAAGCGCCGCACCGAAGCGGTTTCCACCAACCGGGAAGCCCCGCCCGTCATCTTTGATTACAACCACGACGGAGCGAACGAACTTCTTGTCATGGACAACTATGGCATCACCGCATATGGGCGCAACCCGGCTTACTTCCCTTTCGAGATCGCGAGCGACATGGGAACCATGGTCCTCGCGGTAGGTGATGCCGACGGCGACCAGTCTCCCGAGTTCGTAACCCAACGTCAGGTCAACAATGGTCAGGAGAGCGGCAGGGAGATCGGCGTTTGGAAACCCACTCCGAAAGGCCTTGTCAGCGTCTGGAGACAGATCGTTCCCGGTTACGGCTATGCACTGGCGCTGGAAGACATCGACAACGACGGACAGAAGGAAATCATCACGTCAGCCGACACAATTTCGATCTTTAAGCGCCGTCCGGGGCCCAAATGGGAAAGTGTCGCAGAGTTGGCCAATATCGGCACTCGCAGCTACGCCATCCGTGTCGCCGATGTAGATCAGGATGGGAAAAACGAGCTGATTGTAGGCGGTGCCAGCGGAAAGATCACGGTCTACAAATACCGTAAGCAGGGCGAGCGCTCTCTCTACCCGGTGATGTGGCAGAGCCGATACCTGCTGGCCGAAGGAGTCGGGGCCACGAACCAGGGCCCCCCATCATCTTCTAGCTATGCCCTGGCAACAGGGGACGTCGATGGCGATCAGCAGCAGGAAATCATCGTCGGAACATCCGAATACGGCCGGTTGGGGGAAAAGGAAATCAGCTCCGGCAGAATACGTGTGTTCAAGTTTGACGGCCGGCGCGATTTCGTAAACGACTGGGTGTCGGACTGGACCTCATCCGCATCGGTGGGCGGACTTGCGGTGGGCGACCTTGACGGCGACGGTTTGAATGAAATCGCATTCAACGGCCGCGAGGTGTACAAACGTGATGCCGCTGCCAGAACATATCGAAAGCTCGCTCCCGTCTGCGCCAACTGCAATTATGGGATGATCGGCACACTGGGGGAACTGAGCGAACCCGCTCCGGCTACCCGCGTAGTGCCGCTCTATTGGAGTCTGAGCAACCGCCAGATTGCAGAAGGTCAGATTCTGGACATCACCCTCAGTCTGCTGAATGTCTGGGCAGAAGCGAAGGACTTAACCGTGACCCTGGCTGCCGGCAATCCGGGGTTGGAGGTAGCGGGGGGCCCGCTTCGGATTCCCTCGGTTCCTGCAGGCGGCATGATCACCACTTCATCTGTAAAGCTTACCGGGCGCAAATCGGGATTGGTGCCGTTGCGCCTGGAGATTGCCGCGGCCGGCGGATACCGACAATCGGTGCCGGTTCAGGTCTTTGTAGGAGCGCCTATCCCCACTTACCATCAGGATGTCGAGAGCCGGATCGCAAAAGCGCTGGCCCAGGCTCGCGACGAGAACCGCCGCGTGCTCATCCAATGGGGATCCAACAACGATAAGGCTTCGAAATCGTTGATTGAGACCACTCTCAAGAATCGCGACGATGCCCACACGCTCCTCTATGAGTACGAAATCGTGCGGGCGGAAATCACCGGCAACGAACGCCTTGCGGCTAAATACCTTGCGGATTTCAAGGCCGGCGGGCTTCCTCATTTTACTGTGCTCGACAGCGGCAGCAAGGTGCTGGCCAATCAGCCGGCTCTCCCCTTCAAAACCGACGGGGACGGAGCGGCTGCCTATGATGGCAAGAAGCTGAACGAATTCCTGACCAAATACCAGGCGACCTATCTTAACGCCGAACCCTTATTCAAGATGGCGCTGGCCCAGGCAAAGAAGGATCAAAAGACACTCTTTATCTGGTTCAGCGCTCCATGGTGAGGGTGGTGCCATAGGCAGGGTGCCTGGATGGCACTCGACACCATAGCACTGGTATTGGCGAAAGATTTTGTAACCCTTAAGATCGACACGGACCGCATGACGGGCGGCAACGATGTGCTGAAACGCTATTCCGCCAAGTCAGAAGGGATTCCGTGGTTTGTATTCGTTGATGGCGATGGCAAGGCAATCATCGATAGTTCGGATCCGAATAACCGCAACATCGGTTTCCCGGCTGAGGATTCGGAAATTGCATGGTTCAAGGTGATGCTGGAAAAGGTTGCCAAACGCATCACGCCCGCGGATATCGAGATGTTGACCAAGTCGCTGGTCGCATTCCGCGATGTGAAACTGCCGTCGAGATAGTACGGGGGCAGGATCATTCTTGCCCCTCAATGGGAGCGCGGGCCGGACGCTCGCGCTCCCAGTTGCATTCTCACAGGGTGTGGGAAACCATCGTGTGAGATATCTCTTCTTGAGTTCAAAACTTTAACGCAGAGGGCGTGGAGAAAACCCGGAGCACGCAGGCAGTGGTGTTGTTGCTCTGCGACCTCAGCTTTTTCTCTGTGCTCTCTGCGCTGAGCTTTTGCTTTTCCGTTAATCCGGGTTAGAGATCCAGGAGACGGGCCGCGTTCTGCGACCGGATTGCGGACTTGTCTTCCTCGGAAATATCCGGGTTTTCGATGCTGGAGACCATCTGCTTCAAGCTTCCGATCTGATGCGGATAATCGCTTCCTGCCACGAGGTGATCCGCTCCCGCAAATTCGGGTGCAAGCCGCAGAGCCGCAGGATCGAAGTTGACCGTGTCGTAGTAGAATTCTTTCAGATATTCCTGGGCGGTTTGGTGATATGTTCCCGGCATTCCGAAAAAGCATGATAACCGCGATCCAGCCGCTCGGCGAGGTAGGGAATCGCTCCCCCGAGGTGGCACAGAACCCAGCAGATTCCCTTATGGGTCTCGCCATTATCCGCGGCAAGTTAACATGTCGCCACTTCTCAGAAGCTGGGGAGAAGCCGTAGCCGGCTCTGGATTTCAAAGGGCTGCTGACTTCACCCAACCCGGACAAGCCGGAATCAAGGAAGGATCGTGCCCTCCGAGTATTTCTTTTCTCTAAAGGCGACCAGAATCGTTTCCTGGAAGCGAAGGAATCGCGGCTTAGTAGCACAGAGACATCTCTTTGTGATCTCAGTGTCTCTGTGATGATTTTTCCATTGACAAAACGTAGATAATGGACTAAAAGATCCATTATGTTATTTTCGCGCTCCGCTGAATATGGGATTCGAGCCATGACCTTCCTGGCTACCCTACCGCCCGGAAGGCTGGCAGGGGCTCGCGAAATCTCCCAGGCCGAGCAGATCCCGATGGCTTTCCTCTGGAAGATCCTGCAGAACCTTACGAAACGCCGGCTCATCCGTTCATTCAAGGGGCTGCACGGAGGCTATGAATTGGCCCAGCCGGCCGGCCAGTTGACGCTGAGAATGATCGTCGAAGCAACCGATAGCGCAGACCGGATCGCCAACTGCGTGCTCGGGCTTCCCAACTGCAGCGACGAAAACGCTTGCCCGCTGCACGAGACCTGGAAGGAGCTCCGCTCTAACATGTCCGCCATGCTCCACCAGAATACATTGGCGGACCTGGCGAGAGTCGCCCAGCGACGCGGAAGAGTCCATGCAGGATAGATTTTTTTGAACCAATAATGGATAAGAAGATCCATCAATCCTAAATATTTCAAACGCGCAAGGTCATTGAGCGTGAATCGAGAAACCCGGGAGATCTCGGGTGGAACAAAGGAGACAATAAAATGAGCAACGCAACCGCCACACTGCGCAGGGAACACGAGGCAATCCTCAAAATGCTCGAGGCGGCCGAGGAAGTCGCTCGGCAGCTCGACGGGAACATCCCGGTCGCACCCGAAACTCTTTCAGGCCTGCTGGAGTTCCTGCGCCTCTTCGCCGACCGCTGCCACCATGGCAAGGAGGAAGACCACCTATTCCCGGCGCTGGAGCTAAAGGGACTGCCCCGCATCGGCGGCCCCATCGGCGTCATGCTCTTCGAACACGAACAGGGCCGCTCCCTGATCAAGCAAATGGGAGAGGCCTCGGAGGCTTTCACTGCAGGCGAGGCAGACGCGGGACGACGCTGGGCCGTCGCCGCGCGTAGCTACACAGACCTCCTCAGGTCTCACATCATGAAGGAGAACAATATCCTGTTCATGATGGCGGACCAGATGTTGAGCGAATCCGAGCAGGAAGCTCTGTCGGAAGCCTTCGAGAGAGTCGAAAACGAAAAGCTGGGTCCTGGAACTCACGAACGCCTGCATGCCCTGATGGACAAGCTCCGCGCGGAAATCTACTCCAAAGCCAAGGCCGCCGTTTAGCCCGGAGTTCTCATGGCTGTCGCAGAAAAAGATCTCCTTCCCCTCCTCCAAGAAAGCTCCTGCCCGCCGCCGTGTCCGCCTCGAAAAAAGCCGGTGCGGCGAGCCGGGCGGGACTGGTCCCAGCCGCTGCGCCGGTTGATTCAGGGATTGTTTCTGGCACTCAACATTCTCCTCGGCCTGCAGTTTGTCCTGTTCGTGCGCTACTTCGAGTCCGGCGCGCGCACGGCGCATGTGTCCCGGCCCGCGGGAGTAGAGGGATACCTCCCTATCGCAGGCCTGATGAACCTGAAATATTTTCTCATCACGCGAAAGGTCTCGATAATTCATCCTGCCGCGATGTTTCTGCTCATCGCATTTCTGCTGATATCCTTTATCTTCCGGAAAGCCTTCTGCAGCTGGCTCTGCCCGGTTGGGACACTGTCCGAGGCGCTGTGGAAACTGGGTAGGAAGCTCCTGAAAGAGAACTGGTCCATGCCGCGCTGGCTCGACATTCCGCTCCGCGGCTTGAAATACCTTATTTTCGGGCTCTTTCTTTACGCCGTGACCGCCATGTCGGCGACTTCGATTGAAGCATTTCTTTCGAGCCCCTATGGCGTCGTCGCCGACGTCAAGATGCTCAACTTCTTCCGCTACCTGAGCGAAACCGCGGCTGCCACTCTCCTTGCACTGGTTGTTCTCTCGATCCTTTACCAGAACTTCTGGTGCCGCTATCTCTGTCCTTACGGCGCGCTGATGGGGCTGGCTTCACTATTCAGTCCCTCGCGGATACGCCGCGATCCGGACTTATGCATCGACTGCGCAAAGTGCGCGAAGGCCTGCCCCTCGCTTCTGGCCGTGGACAAGCTCATCAACGTCCGATCGGCGGAGTGCACCGCATGCCTGGAATGCGTGGCTGTCTGCCCTGCGCAAGGTGCGCTTCAGCTCTCTCTCCCGCGCCGGCGACGCATTCCCGCCTGGGTTCTGGCCGCAGGGCTGGCGATTCTATTCCTTGGCATCGTGGGCTGTGCAAAGCTGGCCGGCACTTGGGAGAGTCACATCCCGGATGCCGTCTACGTTCACATTCTTCCGATGATCAATCAGCTGCAGCACCCGTAGTGGACAAGTAGGCAGCAGGCAGTCGGCAGTAAAAAGCTCCAGAAAGGCGTGGCCGTCTCAACAGAAGACTGCCTGCTGCCTACCTTTAGTATCAATACGTGAGCTGCTCGGAGTCGATCACGCGATGCCCATCTTTAATGGGGACGCCGCTGCGCCAGGTCTCTGTGGTATGTTTTGTAACCTCAGAGACACGGAGGTCGCAGAGTTGCTCAATATTCCCGTACTCATAGCCCAGGTGCTTTCTCTGGAAATCCGGCACGTTCAGAACGCGCTGGCACTGTTCGCCGATGGAGCGACGGTACCGTTCATCGCCCGCTATCGCAAGGAGAAGACGGGTGAGATGAATGAGATCCAGCTCCGCGCCCTTATCGATCGCTTCACCTATCTCACCGACCTCGAAGATCGCAAGAAGACGATCCTTCAGTCCATTGCCGAGCAAGGCAAGCTTACGGATGAGCTCAAAACAAAAATTGAGGCCTGTCTTCAAAAAACCGAGCTCGAAGACCTGTATCTACCCTTCAAACCCAAGAAGCGAACGCGTGCCACGATTGCCAGGGAGAAGGGACTCGAGCCGCTGGCCCGGCTGATAAAGTCGCTCAACACGCCGGACGCGCCGCCCGCAGACCTCAGGGTAGAGGCGGCAAGATACGTTTCTGAGACTCTCGGCGTAGCCACTCCTGAGGAAGCGCTGCAGGGCGCTTCAGACATCCTCGCCGAGGAAGTGTCCGAGAAAGCCGACCTGCGCGGTTACTTGAGGGGTTATCTTCTGGCCCAGGGGACGTTCGTGTCGCGGGTGAAGGAAGAGTATCCGGAAGGCACAACGAAGTATGAGATGTACCGGGATTTCAAGGTCAGGGTGAAGGACATTGCGCCCCACAACATGCTGGCCCTGCGCAGGGGCGAAACCGATGGTATCCTCACCTTTACAATAAACTATGACCCGGCCGTGGTCGCTTCCTACCTCGAGGCGCAGGAAATTCATTCAAAGGCGCGCAACATCCAGGATTTCTACCGTGCGATGCTGGCCGATGCCTTCGAACGGCTGATGAAAACCACCCTGATCGGCGAAGTGCGGCTCGAGAAAAAAGCCTATGCCGACCGGGAATCTGTGAAGACCTTCGAAGCCAACCTGCGCGAGCTCCTTTTGGCCAGCCCAGCCGGCATGAAGCCCACGCTGGGAATCGATCCCGGGTTTCGAACAGGCTGCAAGATCGTCGCGATTGACAGAACAGGAAAGCTGCTGGAGCATCAAACCATCTATCCCCACAAATCGGATCCTGAACGGACCCAGGCTGCGGAAGTCGTCCGACAGCTGATTGAGAGGTACAAGATCGAGCTTGTCGCCATCGGCAATGGAACGGCGGGGCGCGAGACGGACGAGTTCATCGGCGAAACCATCTCCAAGCTGGACTGCAAGCCGATAAAACTGATGGTGAGCGAGTCGGGCGCCTCCGTTTACTCGGCGAGCGAGGCAGCAGCCGAGGAGTTCCCGGATCTCGATTTGACAGTCCGAGGTGCGATCAACATCGCCCGCAGGCTTCAGGATCCGCTAGCCGAGCTGGTCAAGATCGATCCAAAGTCTATTGGTGTGGGGCAGTACCAGCACGACGTGGATCAGAAGCTCCTGAAGCAAAAGCTGGACGAAACCGTCGAGAGTTGCGTGAACTACGTCGGCGTGGACCTGAATCTGGCCTCCAAGGAGTTGCTGAGCTTTGTGTCCGGCATTTCGTCGTCGGTGGCGAAGAACATCCTGACCTATCGGAACGAGCACGGGCCTTTCTGCAATCGCAAGGAAACGCTCAGCGTAACCAGGTTCGGCCCCAAGACATTCGAACAGGCGGCCGGCTTCCTTCGCATTCGGGACGGACAAAATCCCCTGGACAACACTGCCGTGCACCCTGAGAGTTACAGCGTGGTGGAGAAGATCGCGGGCGATCTGAACATCCCGCTTGACCAGATCACTCGCGCGGCTGACAAGCTGAAGTCAGTCAACCTGAAGAAATACGTGACGGATGCTGTCGGCGAGCCCACGCTCCGGGACATTCTCGCTGAGTTGGAGAAGCCGGGCCGGGATCCGCGCGCGGAGTTCCGTTACGCCACGTTCAAAGAGGGGATCAAAGAGATCAAGGACCTTGTGCCTGGCATGGTGCTGGAAGGCATAGTGACGAATGTAACCAATTTCGGCGCCTTCGTGGACATCGGCGTCCATCAGGACGGACTTGTTCACATATCCCAGCTGGCAGACAGGTATGTGGACGATCCGAAGAAGGTCGTGAAGGTCGGCCAGATCGTCTCGGTGCGGGTGCTCGAGGTGAACGAAGCCTTGAACCGGATTTCGTTGTCCATGAAACCTGCGGGAGGTCCCGGCAAATCCTCCGGGGGAGTGACAGCACCCCAACCCCGCGAAAAGCGCGCGTCCATCGAGGACCTCAAGGCTAAGTTCAACGCCCGCCGGTAACTTCCACCATAGAGACACCGAAAACACTCACTTCAAAAAATACTTGGTCAATTCGGCTGCTCGTTCGTTGGAATATGGTGCGAAATGCAGGAAAACAGAGCCGCTCCCTGGCGGCCGCGGCTCTGTAGGGACGGCTGCCTGGCTATACTCCTCAACGGTCGTGGAGTCATGGCTTGGCAGCGCTTGAGTCTGTCGGTTGCCAAGAGGGATGATAAAAGGTACCGTTATCAGCGGACTTCCGGAATCATCGGTGGTTGAATTGTCCATGAGATGCCGCTAGCATAAGGAACCTGCTCGGGAGGGAAAATACATGGGTGTTCCTATCTCTCAAATGTGGACCGTCGCCTCTTACATCCTGAGGCGAAGGATGGCAGGCAAGGAGCGCTATCCCTTGGTCCTCATGCTGGAACCCCTGTTCCGCTGCAACCTGGCGTGCGCCGGCTGCGGAAAAATCCAATATCCCGCACACATCTTGAAGAGACACCTCGCGCCGGACGAGTGCTTCAAAGCAGTGGACGAGTGTGGTGCGCCGATGGTCAGCATCCCGGGAGGAGAACCGCTCCTGCATCCTCAGATTGACAAGATTGTCGAGGGCCTGATCGAACGCAAGAAGTACATCTACCTCTGCACCAACGCGCTTTTGCTCAAGGAGAAGTTCGACCTGTTCAAGCCGAGCAAGTACCTGACCTTCAGTGTCCACCTGGACGGTCAGGAAGAACATCACGATTTTTCCGTGTGCAGGGAAGGCGGCTACGAGCTGGCCGTTGAAGGCATCAAGGAAGCGGTGAAGCGCGGTTTCCGGGTGACCACCAACACAACGCTTTTCGATGGTGCCGATCCCAGGAGCGTGCGGGCGTTCTTCGACGAGATGATGGAACTGGGCGTGGAGGGAATGACGCTTTCGCCCGGCTACAGTTATGACAAAGCCCCGGACCAGCAGCACTTCTTGGGAAAGGAAAAAACCAGGAAGCTGTTCAACCTGATCCTGAGCAATCGCAGGAAAACTTGGCGCTTTAATCAAAGCCCCCTGTTTCTCGAGTTCCTGATGGGAATGAGGCACCACGCCTGCATCCCGTGGGGCATGCCGACCTATAACCTCTTTGGCTGGCAAAAACCATGCTACCTCCTGCAGGACGGGTACGTGGACACTTTCGCCGAGCTTCTGGAGCTGACCGAGTGGCACAAGTACGGCACGGAATCGGGCAACCCCCGCTGCGCCAACTGCATGGTGCACAGCGGCTATGAGGCAAGTGCGGTAAATGAGACTTTCTTCTCGCTTCGGGGGTTTCTGAACACGATCCGGGCGACTCTCTTTAGCGGAACCTACGCCAACAAAGAGGCGCTGAGCGCCCTGGAAGAGGAAACCTTCTCTTCCCCGGCTCTCGTGCCGCTCGAACTGAAGCCCCAGGATTGAGTCATTGGTGATTGAGTCATCGAGCCGTTGAAAAGCATGTTTCCGGAAGAGGCGCTTCCCAAGACATGACCGCAAAAGTCAGTCCGCAATCGGGCAATCCTCAAGACGACATGGCAGCCGGAACGGCGCGCATGCCGCTGCAAGGATGGATTCCCAGTCTGGCGACGCCGGATGAAATCCGTTCCGCACTCGATAAGGCTTTCGATTATCGCGGTGATGTGACTTTCACACTCCGTAATGGAGAAAAGGTCGAGGGATACATCTTCGACCGCAGGTCGGACGGCCCGACACTGGACCGGTGCCAGGTTCGAATGTTCCCTAAGGATACTGGCCAAAAGATCTCGATTTGCTACTCGGATATTGCGCGCCTGGAGTTCACGGGCCGCGACACCGCAGCGGGCAAGAGTTTTGAGTCGTGGGTTAAGAAGTATTACGAGCGCAAGGCTCGCGGCGAGAAGAACATCTCTTTGGAACCCGAACCCCTGAACGAATGACGAATAAATTCCGTCGCGCCCTTATTCGTCATATTCGGCTGAGTCGGCGCCGCGGCGACAACTTCCAACGAAAACCAGGATCCAACGACAAATGACGAATGCACTGCCCTGCAAATTTATTCGTCATTCGTCATTCCCTGGAAGCGATTGAAGCGCGAGAATCGAAGTCATCAGGAGTGGTGTGCGTCGGCTCGTTCCAAGCTTCTTGAGAGGCACTCTCCCTGCCAGACAGTGAGCGTGCTGGTCCCCTCCAGAGATCGCGGGCGCCCTCACGCATTCGACGCCTGCCACGCGCGAGTACGCGGCGACGTCTCTGGCGCCCCTCCGAATGGTGCGAATGAAGGCGCCAGAAGCAGTCGAGCCCCACGCCATCTCAGGCTGCTTCCCGCTGCTTTCCCCTTTTCCCGCAAGATAAAAATCCCTATTGATGTACCAGGTCGAATTGGCCCCATTCTGCGGGACCTGTGCCGACAGAGAGGGGCGGAATTGGTCGAAGGGAAGGCGGTTGTCGACCACATCCACCTGTGTCTGAGCGTGCCGCCGAGGTACAGCATTGCGATGATGGTGGCGTTTGTGAAAGGGAAGAGTGCGATCCGAATCCATCGGGAGTTGTTGGGGCACGAACGGAACTTCACGGGGATGCATTTCTCGGCCCGTGGGTTAGAAATCCGCTGAAAAATCCAGAGATTCGTGCTAAGTAGTACGAAAATCCAAGGAGGGAGCATGTTCCGCAAACCGATCTTCTGGTTCGCTCTACTCGCAGCTTCACTGGGCAGCATCTACTTTGCCGTCCGGTATTTTTCCCGTGCGTTCCCCATCGTGACCCTCGATCTGCGCATGAACCGGCAGGCGGCGCTGGCGAGCGCAGCAGAGTTGGCGACGCGATTCCAGTTTCCGCCCTCAGGGTATCGGCAGGTTGCCTCCTTCGCCGGCGACCAAGAGGTGCAGAACTTCGTCGAGCTGGAGGGAGGGGGAACGGTCACATTCAGGGCTATGATAGCCCAGGGCCTCTACCACCCCTATAAGTGGACCGTCAGGCATTTCAGAGTGGGGGAGACGCGGGAGACCACCTTCAGGTTTACGCCGCGCGGAGATCCTTATGGCTTCCTCGTCAAGCTGCCTGAAAAGGAGCCAGGAGCTGCACTGGAGGCGGATCGAGCGCGCATGATCGCCGAGCAGTCTGCCGGCCGCGACTGGCAGATCGATCTCAGTAAGTTCCGGCTCGTAGAGCAATCGCGCGAGGTCCGGCCCGGAGGGCGCATCGACCACGCCTTCGTTTATGAACGTCCCGATATTCGCGTGGGCGATGGGCGATACCGGCTTCGTCTCGTCGTCGGCGGGAACAAGCTCACTGAGCTCACCCATTTCGTGAAGGTTCCCGAGGCCTTCTCGCGACGCTACGAGCAAATGCGGTCCTCAAACAATGTCATCGGCGTTGCAGGAAGCATCAGCTTTGTCGTGCTGTATATTATCGGGGGCTGCGGCATCGGATTGTTCTTCCTACTGCGGCAAAACTGGATGCTCTGGCGCAAGCCGCTGCTCTGGGGAGTGTTCATTGCCCTTCTGCAGCTGCTTGCGGGCATCAACGAGTGGCCGCTGCTCTGGATGAGCTACGACACCGCGATCTCTTCCCAGGGTTTCGTAGTGCAGCAGATCCTGCTCCTGCTTGGCGGCTTCCTCGTGTACGCTTTGCTCTTCACCGTCTCCTTCATGGCTGCCGAGAGTCTTTCTCGGCGCGCCTTTCCTCACCACATCCAACAGTGGAAGCTGTGGTCGGCCGACGTCGCCGGCTCGAAGGCGGTTCTGGGACGAACCGCCGGCGGCTATCTGCTCGTCGGAGTGTTTTTTGCCTATGAGGTCCTCTTGTACTTCGTCACAACGAGGACACTGGGCTGGTGGATCCCCTCCGATATCCTGGTTCAGCCGGATGTGCTGTCGACCTATTTCCCATGGCTCACCTGCATCGCGGTGCCCGCACAGGCCGGCTTCTGGGAGGAGAGCCTGTTCCGCGCCGTCCCCATCGCCGGCGCGGCCTTGCTTGGGAACCGCTTCGGCAGGCGCCGCTGGTGGATCGCCGGCGCAATGATCGTCCAGGCGCTGGTTTTCGGATCGGGCCACGCCGCTTATGCAACCCAGCCCTTTTATGCCCGAGTCGCGGAGCTCGTCATTCCTTCGTTCATGTTCGGGGGACTCTATATTTGCTTCGGCCTTCTGCCCAGCATAGTCCTGCACTTCGCTTTTGACGCTGTGTGGTTCGCTTTGCCGCTGTTCGTATCCACGGCTCCCGGAATCTGGGTGGATCGCATTTTCGCCACCGCTCTCGTACTCGTCCCGCTTTGGGTCGTCCTTGGCGGGCGATGGCGCGCGAGAAGGTGGGTGGAGGTTCCCGATGAACTCCTAAACCAAGCCTGGCAACCGGCCCAGGAGGCAATACATGAGGTTGTTGCAGAAAAGCCGGTGTCCGAGTCCTTGAGCCCTGTGGTTAAGCGCTTCCTCCCTGTTGCAGGAGTCCTTTGCCTCGTTCTATGGGTTTCCGCTACCAGCTTCAATCCTGACGCGCCGCCCCTGACCATCAGCCGCCACGAAGGCATGACGATAGCAAGTCAGGAGCTGGAAAATCGAGGAGTGCACATTCCAGGCTCCCGGAAAGTGCTGACGGCCGTCGATAGCCAGCCCGGCCAGGAGGATCGATTTATCTGGCAAACGGCTGGTAAGGAGACCTACAGGCGCCTGATGCATGAGTACCTGGCGCCCCTGCACTGGGAAATCCGGTTTGCGCAGTTTGAAGGAGATGTGGCGGAGCGGGCCGAGGAGTATCGGGTGTCTATCTCCGATGCCCGGCGTGTTTACAGGTTCAGACACATCCTGCCGGAGGCGAGGGCGGGAAACAGCATCCCCGAGAACGCAGCACGGTCCCTGGCATACGAAGCAATGAAAAAGGTGTTTCGCCTTGACCCTGCGGCGGTGAAGGAGGTGTCGGCCGTTCCTTCCAAGCTCAAGGCGCGCACGGATTGGGTCTTCACCTTTTCCGCCGAGGGAGAAGGGAAGCTCCCGCAAGGTGAGAAGCGGATAGGGATTCGGATCTCCGGCGACAAGGTGTCCGACGCCTGGCGGTTTGTATATGTCCCCGAAGAGTGGGACCGGCAGGAGCGCGACAGGCACACGATTCCGGCAGTCATAAGGGCGGGTTGTTTTGTTATTATCGCTCTCTTCGTGATCGCCGGAATGGTTGCCGCCATAGTGAGCTGGAGCCGGAAGCGGTATGCCGTTTCCAGCTTCCTCTGGCTTTTCGCCCTGCTCCTGGGACTGCACCTCGTGAGCCTTTTGAACTCCATTCCGGCCATCTCTGTTCAGTTCTCTACGGCCCAGCCCTACAAGATTCAAATGTTCATGCTTCTTGGGCTGGGTCTTATCGGCATTGTGCTCCTCTCGGCGAGCTTGGCGTTAATCGCAGGACTTGTGCATAAATGGTGCCTGGACGATGCGCCTTTGCGCACCGGGTCGGGCTGGCTTGCAGGCCTCTCCCTGGGTGGCCTTGCAGCCGGCATTTTTGCGCTTGGGCCGCTGCTGGGCCCCTCGACGGCCCCGAGATGGATGGACCCCGGCTTTCTGAACAGCTATGTTCCGCTGCTGGAAAGCGTCGTGAGTCCGGTTGCCGGGTACTTCACGCAATCCATCATCGCGCTCCTGATCCTTGCCGTGGTGAACCGGACCACCAACCACTGGAGCAGGAGGAAAATGCTGTGCGGCGTCCCACTCTTTCTGTTCGGGTTTATCGTCGCTGGTTCGCGATCGGTGGAGACGATCCATTCATGGCTCCTGGCGGGATTCATCGTCGGATGCCTGCTGATCGTGTCTTATCTGCTGGTCTTACGGTTTTCCCCCGCGCTGAGTCTGATCGCTGTCGGAGTCCTGCAAATTCTCAGCGTACTGAAGCAGGGAATCGTGGCCAGGCCGGTGGCTCTGCCCGGGGCGGTTGTCGCTGCGATTTTCATCGCTCTGGCAACCTGGTTCTGGTACTCACGTTTGGCGGTCGCGTCCAAGGAGGATGCGGGCGGACTGGAAATCTCATAGAATCTCACGCCCGCTAAAGAAATCGGAAAATGGTGCCAGACTATGATGTCCCCATTTTATACTGGTGCTGGGGAAAATGGGGACAGCATAGCCTGGCACCTTTATTCTTTCCTCGGCTGACTGGATCGCCCCTGGGAAGCTCAGATCCCAATAATTACTACTCGGATATAGCGCGCCTGGAGTTCACGGGCCGCGACACCGCCGCGGGCAAGAGTTTTGAGTTGTGGGTTAAGAAGTATTATGAGCGTAAGGCTCGCGATGAGAAGAACATCTCTCTGGAACCCGAACCCCTGGACGAATGACGAATGTAGAATGACGAATGAATTCCGTTGTTACTTTGTTCGTCATCCGCAGCTCAGCGGACACGGCGAGAAGAACTTCTTGCGAAAACCTGAATCCCACGACAAATAATGAATGCATTGCCCCGCCGATTTATTCGTCATTCTACATTCGTCATTCGTCATTCCCTCTAGCTGAATGAGCTAATTCAATACATTGACCCTCACGAGGGATGCTGCGCTCTTCGAGTGGTAGACCCGCTGGGTGGCTTTCTGGAAATCGCTCGCCTTGGCGCTGTAAATATCCACGAACTTCTGCGGATTGCGATCGACAAGCGGAAACCAAGTGCTCTGCACCTGCACCATGATCCGATGCCCTCTCCGGAAGGTGTGCAAGATGTCGGGCATGGTGTACTCCACCTTCGTTATCTGTCCCGGCACGAAAGGTTCAGGCTTCTCATAGCTGTTTCTGAACTTGCCTCGCATGACTTCGCCGCGCACTAACTGCTGGTATCCTCCCATCCGTACTTCCGCGGGATTGGGCTGCGGGTCGGGCGCGTTGTCGGGATATACGTCGATCAGCTTTACGACCCAGTCGGAATCTGTCCCGGTGGTCGACACCTGGAGACTCGGGGAGACGGCTCCCGCAAGAGTGACGTCCTCCGCAAGCTCGTCTGTCTCATAGACCAGAACATCGGTGCGCCTCGATGCGAATCGCTGGTCTTCCACCATATGCTCGCGAGTCATTTGGATTGCCGTTTCGTTGATATAAGGAGCTGGCTTGGCTGGATCGCTGATGTATTCGTCAAAGGCCGCGGCTGAATCCTCGGCAGGCTGATCCCACTCCAGTTTCCCGTTGCCGTGAAGATAGAGCGAGCGGGATTTTACGTTCCTGGGCGGCCATGCCTCCTCACGGCGCCACTGGTCCGTCCCTGTCTCGAAGACATATGCCTCGGGAAGATTGAGTTCTCCGGTACCCTTCAGGAAGTGATTGAAGAAGGGGAATTCGATTTGCTCGCGGTAGAACACGCCGGTCTTGGAGCCAAAGCGCACGAAACCAAGCGCATCTCCGTCGGACCGGCTCCAGCCGCCGTGGAACCAGGGTCCCATGACGAGGATGTTGTACGCCCCCGGGCTGGACTTCTCAACCGACCTGTAAACATTCAGCGCTCCAAACAGGTCCTCCGCGTCAAACCAGCCGCCGACGGTCATCACCGCCGGCCGTATGTTCTTGAGATGAGGACGGAGGTTGCGCGCCTGCCAGAATTCGTCATAGGTGCCGTGGCGCATCATCTCGTTCCAGAACGAAATCTCATTGTGGAGGTACTTCTCGTTGGCATTCGACAGAGGTCCCATCTTCAGGTAGAAACTGTATCCGTCGGGGGTGGGGAAGTCGAAACGGGAACTCGAATTCGTCTCCGGCCCCTGATGAGCGCGGCCAAAGATGGAGAAAAAGCCGAAGGCGTGCGGCAGGTACAAAGCACCGTTGTGGTGGAAGTCATCGCCGACGAACCAGTCTGTGATCGGCGCCTGGGGAGAGACGGCGCTCAGCGCCGGATGCGCATCGATCATTCCCGCGGCCGCGTAGAATCCGGGATAGGAGATACCCCACATCCCGACTTTGCCGCTGTTGTGAGGAATGTTCTTGATTAGCCAGTCGATGGTGTCGTAGGTATCGGAAGATTCGTCGATATCGTTCGGTCCGTTCTTGACCTCTCTGTGCGGCCGCATGTTGACGAACTCGCCTTCCGACATTATGCGGCCGCGCACGTCCTGATAGACGAAAATGAATCCGTCCTTGGCGAATTTCTCGGAAGGTCCGAGATTGGAGGGATAGTTGTCCACCCCGTATGGAGCCACGCTGTAGGGCGTGCGGTTTAGCATGATCGGATACTGCCGGGAAGTGTCCTTCGGCACGTAGACCGCCGTGAAAAGCTTCTTGCCGTCCCGCATCGTAATGCGATATTCGAACTTGGTGTAGTTGGCTCGAACGTAGTCCAGGCCCTGGGCCCAGATCAGCTGGCAGAGGATGACTGCGGCTAAGGTGAGCGCGCCGTATCGTCCGATTTTTCTACAAGGCGAATGTCTCATGGCAGCTCCCGTGAAAATAGCTGGATTTGGCTTCGCGTTTCTTGGTGCTCTTGGCGTCTTGCTGGTGTCAGTTTCAATGCCTTACCACGAAGACGCCAAGAGCAGCCAAGGACACGGAGAATCACAAAAAGGCAGTTTTTCATGCGCAGTGGCGCACCAACGGTGCATGAGCCTCTCCTATACAATCTTCCTGCAAATGACCACATCCTTCCCTTCAAGTCCAGCGAAAACTCACCGCCTTCGTCTGATCTGGACTCGAAGCGATTGAAGCGTGAGGGAAAAACTACTATTGTGGATCCTATGCCCCGCTACCGCGCTGCAATCATTGGCACCGGACGGATCGCATCCTTGCTCGAGCGAGACCCTCTGCGAGCGAAGCCTCACTCTCACGCAGCCTGGTATCGACACCACCCCGACATCGAGCTTCTCGCAGGGGCAGACATCGATAATGCGCGGCTTGAAGCCTTCGGCCGCGATTGGGGGATTCCGGACTCTCATCTCTTCACCGACTATCGTCTCATGCTCGACAGGATCCGGCCCGACCTGGTGTCAATTTGCGCCTATGCGCCGCAGCGGCTGGAGATGGTCGAAGCATGCATTCGTGCCGGCGCACGGGGTCTCTGGATCGAGAAGGCCATCGCCTGTTCGCTCCGGGAAGCCGTGCTGATTCAGGAGTTGCTGCAGCAGTCGGGCGCCAAGGCGATCGTGAATCACCCTCGGCGAACGGATCCGACATATCGGGCCATACGCCGGATCATCGAAGAAAGAACCCTCGGCGATCTTCTGAGCGTAACCTGCATGATGAGCGGCTGTCTGATGCACACAGGCACGCACGCCTACGACATGCTGCACTACTGGTGCGGTGAGATGATCGGCGCTTTAGGATGGCTGGAGAGGGAATCGCCGCCGAACGGCCCGATTTTAGACTGCGGCGGAAATGGCCACATCTTGTTCAAAAACGGGGTCCACGCACTGGTCGTAGCCAACACCCGGGACTACTACATCTTTCAGTTCGACCTGGCGTTCAGCAAAGGCCGCATCCAAATCGGGAATGACATCCGTAAAGTCCTGATTCCTGGCGCCAGCAGAAATTACATCGGCTTTGAGGAGTTGTTCGAGGTTGAAGACTTTGAACTTTCGGATCCCTACCTTTGGCCCATGGTCTACGACTTGACCCGCTCGCTTGAAACTGGAAATGAACCTGCCATGTCGGTATTCAACGCCATTGAGGCTTTCAGGACGGGCCTGGCGCTATTTCAGTCTCATCGCGAGGGCCATCGCCTGATAAGGCCCGCGGATCTGGATGAAACACTTCGGATCGAGAGTGTATGAGCACCACCAGACAGAGTCCCGGTTGCCTTGATTCACATGACAACACAATGACACGAAGGCCTCTTTATGTCTGACAGACCTGAAGAATTCGTGTAACATTCGGCATGGAATATGGCAACGAATCTGATCCACCGCACAAGCACCGATGAAAGCCGGGCATTCCGTGCTCTGAAGGAGTTGATTCAGGGTGCGCGGCCGCTTATCTACGTCTGCTCGCCCGAGGAAGTGCGCATCCACCAACTCCTCATCGATGCCGGGCAGCAACTCTTTTCCGAGGAAGTTCCCGTCTGGACATGGAGCTCCACCAGTGGGCTGCATAAGCCGGACGGGAGGCCTGCGGCCGACACGATTCTCGGGGCGCGGGCCGTTCTCGATTTCATCGAGGCTCACTCAAAACCGGCAATCTTCCAACTCAAGGACTTTCACGAATTCATCGTCGAGTCGCCGGAGATTCGACGCCGCCTCCGCGACCTCTACGAGCGCTGCCTCGACACAGGCAAGTTCCTGGTCATCACCTCTCCGTTGAGGGTCATCCCGGAAGAGCTCAGCCGCCAGCTGGCCTTCATGGAACTGCACGCGCCTGATCTCGAAGAACTGATAGCCTTCCTGCACCGCGAAACGGCCGCCCTCGCCGGCCAGGGCATCACAGTAGACACAAGCGATCCATCTCTCTTCGCGATGGCCCGGGCACTGCAAGGGCTGACGCTCGACGAGGCACGGCACGCGTTGAGGCGCGCCATTGCCATCGGCCGGCATCTCGACGACGCCAGCATGCCTCTACTGCTCGAAGAGAAGAAACTGATCGTCAACAAGTCGGGCCTGGTCCAGTACATCGCCGACGGCACGCAGATCGAACACGTGGGCGGGCTCGAGTACCTTAAGAAATGGTTGATGGATCGTCGCAGGTTGTTCCTGGAACGCGAAAGCCTCAGCGCCGAAATCGTGCCCAAGGGCTTGCTGGTCATGGGAGTCTCAGGATGCGGCAAAAGCCTATCCGTCAAAGCGATCGCTTCCTGCTTCGGATTGCCCCTCTATCGCATCGACATGATCGAGGTGTTTTCGGGAAAGCATGGGAATCCGGACGCGGCATTTGTCGGCGCCTGCCGTATGGTGGAGTCTGTTACGCCGGCGGTCGTTTGGTTCGACGAAATCGAGATGGGCCTCACAGGGGGAACGGGTATGTCCGGCAGCGATCTCGGGCGCATCTTTGCTTTCTTCCTCACCTGGATGCAGGAAAAGGCGCGGGGCTTGTTCGTGGCCGCCACAGCGAACCGCATCGACCTGCTGCCGGCGGAAATGATCCGGAAGGGGCGCTTCGATGAAGTCTTCTTCATCGACATCCCTACCGAGGAGGAACGTGTCGACATCTTCCGGATTCACCTGCAGAAGCGCGGCATCGATCCGGCCCATATGCAAATTAACCGGCTCCGGCGCATCTCGCAGGGATGGACGGGTGCGGAAATCGAGCAGTGTGTTGTTTCCGCTCTCACGGCGGTCCGATTGGAGAATAAGACGATTGCCTTCGAAGACCTTCACAAAGCAGCGCAAAACGTCATTCCGCTGTCGAAGACGATGCGCGAGCAGGTGGACCACATCCGCTCGTGGGCTTACGACCGCGCGGTGCGCGCCTCCCCCCGCGAACAAAAGTCGTTGTAAATCTTCCGAGACACAGAGTACTCGGAGATATCTCGGCGGACTCTGCGTTTCCCTTGTCTACCGCAATCCACTTTTCAGTGATAGATTTTGATTCTTTGCCTCAGACACATGGGATACTGCAGTTCAGACAGTAGGAAGCGTCGGCGGCAGGCTCCCAGCACGCGCCGTCTGGGCGCGGGCCTGACCGCATAGCTTGCCTCATTCATTTCCCTCAAAATGGAAATTTCTTTTGGACATCATTTT